>OGIE01001051.1_pt1 | contig 40124 bp, 22 predicted proteins | sample 1571581 | NCBI WGS metagenome assembly OGIE01 (sample SAMEA2582021, study PRJEB24529) | metagenome | biome: Human gut stool | place: China | collected 2011 | reverse complement strand
GCTATGAAATGCAGGACGTTGTCCTCATCGACGGACGTGCACGCGGTATCATTGCTAAAGACCTCGTTACCGGTAAACTGGAACGTTTCGCTGCCCACGCAGTAGTTATCGCTACCGGTGGTTACGGAAATGCTTACTTCCTGTCTACCAACGCTATGACTTGTAACTGTACGGCTGCTATATCTTGCTACCGTAAAGGTGCATGGATGGCTAACCCGGCTATGGTACAGATTCACCCCACTTGTATTCCTGTTCACGGTGACAAGCAGTCTAAACTGACTTTGATGTCGGAATCTCTGCGTAACGACGGTCGCATCTGGGTTCCGAAGAAGAAAGAAGATGCTGTAAAACTCCAGAAAGGCGAAATTAAGGGAAGCGATATACCCGAAGAAGACCGCGATTATTACTTGGAACGCCGCTATCCGGCATTCGGTAACTTGGTTCCGCGCGACGTTGCCAGTCGTGCTGCTAAGGAACGTTGCGATGCAGGTTTCGGTGTGAACAATACAGGCTTGGCAGTATTCCTCGATTTCTCTGAGGCTATCAGCCGCTTAGGCATTGATATTGTTCTTCAACGTTATGGCAACCTCTTCGATATGTATGAGGAAATCACTGACGTTAATCCGGGTGAACTGGCAAAAGAAATTGCCGGTGTGAAATATTATAATCCGATGATGATCTATCCGGCTATCCACTACACAATGGGTGGTATCTGGGTTGACTACGAACTGATGACTTCTATCAAGGGTCTGTTCGCTATCGGTGAATGTAACTTCTCCGACCACGGTGCTAACCGCCTCGGTGCTTCTGCATTGATGCAAGGTCTGGCTGACGGTTACTTCGTATTGCCTTATACTATCCAAAACTATTTGGCCGACCAGATTACAGTTCCCCGTTTCTCTACCGACCTGCCTGAATTTGCAGCAGCAGAGAAAGCTATTCAGGAGAAAATCAACTGGATGATGAACATCAAGGGCAAGAAGTCTGTAGACTCTATCCACAAGGAACTGGGTCATGTGATGTGGGAATTTGTAGGTATGGGTCGTACAGCAGAAGGTTTGAAGACCGGCATCGCCAAACTGAAAGAAATCCGCAAGACATTCGAAAAAGACCTGTTCATCCCGGGAGACAAGGAAGGTATGAACGTAGAGTTGGATAAAGCTATCCGCCTGTACGACTTCATCATCATGGGTGAATTGGTTGCTTACGACGCTCTGAACCGTAACGAAAGCTGCGGTGGTCACTTCCGTGAAGAATACCAGACTGAGGAAGGTGAAGCAAAACGTGATGATGAAAATTTCTTCTACGTTGCTTGCTGGGAATATCAAGGCTCCGACGAAAAAGCTCCTGAGTTGCTGAAAGAACCGTTGGTTTACGAAGCAATCAAGGTACAGACTCGTAACTATAAGAGCTAATCGGGAAGTTGAACATTTAAAGAATTAAAGAAAATGGATAAAAATATAAGTTTCACACTGAAAGTATGGCGCCAGAAAGGTCCAAAGGCAAAAGGCGCTTTCGAAACATACCAAATGAAAGATATCCCCGGTGACACTTCATTCCTCGAAATGTTGGATATCTTGAATGAGCAACTGATTGCTGAAGGTAATGAACCAGTTGTATTCGATCATGACTGTCGCGAAGGTATCTGCGGTATGTGTTCGCTCTACATCAACGGACATCCGCATGGCCCTGCAACCGGCGCTACTACCTGTCAGATTTACATGCGTCGTTTCAACGATGGCGATACCATTACTGTTGAGCCGTGGCGTTCTGCCGGTTTCCCGGTAATTAAGGATTTGATAGTAGACCGTACAGCTTATGACAAGATTATGCAAGCCGGTGGTTACGTGAGCATACGTACAGGTTCTCCTCAGGATGCCAACGCTATCCTGATCCCGAAACAGATTGCTGACGAAGCTATGGATGCTGCTGCTTGCATCGGTTGCGGTGCTTGCGTAGCTGCATGTAAGAATGGTTCTGCTATGTTGTTCGTTTCTGCCAAAGTTAGCCAGTTGAACTTGCTGCCGCAAGGTAAACCGGAAGCATTGCGCCGTGCGAAAGCAATGTTGAGCAAGATGGATGAACTCGGATTTGGTAACTGTACTAACACTCGCGCTTGCGAAGCTGAGTGTCCGAAGAATATTTCTATCAGCAACATCGCTCGCTTGAATCGTGACTTCATCATCGCAAAACTGAAAGACTAAACAGCCCTTTCTACATTTGATTAATATCACCAACTCCTCTGCCGGGCAACTGGCAGAGGAGTTTTCATATACTTATAGCCCGAAAGGTAGCGAAGAAGTCTTTTCAGTTATTCTATACCGGATTTGCTAAAGACAGAATTACCGTAAAACAACTACCCCTTCCCACTTCAGACTGCACCTCTATGCGCCCGACCAACCTCTCGATAATAACCTTACAGATAGAAAGTCCCAACCCGCTTCCCTGTTCAAACTCATCAGCTTTATAGAAACGGTCAAAAATCATCATGAGTTCTTTTTCTTCAATGCCTTTGCCAGTATCCTCCACATATATACTAATCTGATTATGGTTTTTATCTGCTTTGCATCCTAATGTTATCGCACCATTCCGGGTAAACTTATTCGCATTATTCAGGAAGTTGAAAATAACCTGACTAAAGCGCAAACGATCTATATTGACAGGCAGAGAGGCCTTTTCATCCAGTTCCAGCCGGAAATGCAGTGAAGGCTGGATCAAGGATTGATAAGTCATATAAATCTCCTTCACAATTTCCACCATGTTCCACTCTTTAATCTCAAAGTTCATATTTCCGGAGTCCAGACGGGATATTTCCACTACGTCATTAATAAGTTTCAGAAGCAGTTCGTTGTTACGATTGATAAGTTCGAGCATAGCTTCCCGCTCTTCCGGTTCAATCTCGTCAGCGCCTTCACCTACCAACAAGTTCGTAAAGCCAACAATAGCATTGAGCGGAGTACGGATTTCATGACTCATATTATTAAGGAAAGACTGTTTCAATTCGGCTTTTTCTGCTATCCGTTTGGCCAGAATAAGCTGCTCCTCACGCTCCACCTGTTCCTGAACATCTTGCATGATACCCGCCAGCATTATCTTTCCTTTAGCATCTTTCAGGCTGCGGCACCGGAGTTCATACCAACGGTAATCATCCTTTTTTTCGCCAAAGCAGAAACGTACACGCTGCACCTGCATATCTGTAGACTGATGCAGTGTTTCATACAATGAATTCAATAACGGCACATCATCCGCATGTGCATACTTCAGGAAATCCATTCTCACAAAGCTCCGCTGCTCCAGTCCCACCAGACGAGTATAATTTTCATCAAATTCAATAATATCACCCCCTTGTATATTCCACAGTGAGACCCGGCCTCCATCTGTAGAAAGAGTCAGGCGCTTATGAGCCTCTTCAAGCATCTCCATATTCTCACGTGCAATCCGGGAATGCCGGCGCATACGCAACAGACTGATTAATACAAGAATAAAAGCAAGAACAAACACCCCGACCAGAAGATAAAGTTCTTCACGATAATGGTCGTAGAGTGGGTAATTGATGATACGCACACCTTTCGGCACATTCTTCATATGGTAGCTGCTATGAGCAGAAAAATAAGTCCAATCGAGTACATATTCTTTCTCCAAATCCCTGATTTTAGGCATGCCCATTTTCTCCTTATTCATCAGGCGGACTGAAAAATCAGCTGCAGACCGGGCGGAAATCTCATCCGTAGCCATGTAGCCACCCACAATCTTAGTACCTTCCCCGAAACCCTCGCGGATACAACTGAAAGAGGGAACATTCATAGCTTTAACTATCGGGAGTGCCATCATATCAAACTTATCCAGCAGGAATACCTGTTTGCCCTGGTCAGTTCTCGACTTCTCCATCATAACGAGCAAGGAAGTCCCCTTAATATATCGGAAAGGGCAAAGGCTTATGGTCAATTTCTCCTTCTTGAAACGTTGCCTTGCCACAGCGGGTTTCAGATTGTAGTACTCAATCATTTCTTGCAATTTCTTGTACTGAAGTTGTGCGGAGAAAGCCGATTCATAACCTAAAACCTGCACATTCCTCCTGTCGATGAACCGAGTAAACAAGTCGAAAGATTTATGTCCAAGAATGGTCAGGTCTACATTGTAGATAATCTCCATGTCTACATTTGGGTGCAATAATGTAATAAAATCCAGGTTACGTTTAAAATCCGGCGTATCCCGTAACACATAGACTCTACTACGTTCATATTCTCCTATCAGTTTTTCATCAGGAAAATGAACGTTACAAGCCACCACAGGAATAGAAGAAAGCAATTGATGACGAGTGGCAAGCAAGGCGAATGTAGACTGGTCACCTACCGTAAGGATAAGGTCTACCTCGTTGTTTCTGACAATCTCAAGATAAGTCCTCATACTTTCTATCTCATCTTTCGTGCTGAGATGATTACAATCCAGATAGAACTTATCAAATACAGGTTCTATTCCCTGTTTTCTGAATTCCTGCTGCAGGAGTTCCTCAAAATTCCCGTAGCCGCCATCATTAGAAGAAAAAGAATAAATAAGTGAAATATGTTTTTCCAACCGATGGTTAATAGTATACCACTGTTTAAAGTTTACTCCGCATAGGAAAGCACATAGCAGAAAAACAAAGGCAAATATATATTTAAGTTTGTCGGTTTTCATTATAGAATTAACACCAAGCAAAAATACTATAAATTCTACGAAAAAAGAACGTTTTCCCTTTATAATAATATTGAATACAACCAAAACTCCCTATTTTTGTGGCTACTTACAATAATACAGAAAAACGTGCACAAATTCTGGACTCTATTACTGCTCTTATTGGTCCCGACTATTCTATTTGCTCAAAAAACAAGAACAGTCAAAGGGCAAGTGTGCACCGTGACAGAGAATAAAGATGGTAAAGAACCTCTGCCCTATGCAAGTGTAGTTATTCTGACCAGCAAAGACTCAACTTTTGTAAAAGGAGCTGCAAGCGATGCGAATGGTCACTTCAATCTTCAATTCATTCCACAAAAAGGAACAGAATACTTATTAAAAACTTCATATACGGGAATGCAATCCGTTTTCCACAAACTGGACGACCAATCTTCCACCATCAATTTCGGTAGCATCCTGCTGAAAGAAGGCATTGAACTGGGAGAAGTTACAGTCAAAGGACAAATTCGTGAGATGGACCAGGTAGGAGACACTACGGTTATCAATGCCACAGCCTACAAAACTCCGGAAGGCTCATACCTCGAAGCACTCGTGAAACGTATCCCCGGAATGGAATACGACAGCGTAAACAAAACGCTGAAATACAACGGACTACCCATCAAAGAAATCAACGTGAATGGTGAGCCCTTCTTTGCCGGAGACAACCGTATGGCATTGGAAAACCTGCCTGCAAACATCATCAGTAAAATAAAAGTATATGATAAGAAGAGTAAACTGGAAAAACTGACAGGGGTCAAAACCGGAGATGAGAATTATGTGCTCGACCTGCAAACCAAAGAGGAGTTCAACGGCACCCTGCTAGCATCCGGAAAAGCCGGATATGGCAATAACAACAAGAAAGACTTTGACCTGCAAGGCAATTACTTCCAGAAGAACGGAAACAACCTCTCCGTAATGGCCCATTCCGGCAATCTCGACATGAAGACCAGCTACAAAGATAACATACAGGAGAACGTCGCCATGAATTTCATGAAGAAGTTCAGCGAGAAGTTGAGCATCAATGGGAATCTGATGTATTATCATAACAATCAGGGCAGTGAATCCTCCACATACAACGAGCAGTACCTGACGAGTGGAAACAAATACCAATACTCTGCCGGAGACAATGCGAACCGCAGTCGCAATATGAATGCGACAATGGGCCTGAGCTGGCAGATAGACACCATGACTTTCGTGCACGTCTTCGGTAATTTCAGTCTCATCCGCAATAATAGCACCAACAATAGCCGCCAAGCCACGTTCAATGAAAATCCCCATCTGAATATACTGGATCCTTTCAGCGGTATCGACCATGTGCCCGATGACCAGAAAATCAATGATATTGCCATGAATTCACTGATGCAAGGCGATCAGCAGCGCTACTCCTTCCACGCCAACATCATGCGCCGACTAAACAAAAAAGGTAGTTCCATAGGCCTGACAGCCCAGTACAATAGCAACAAGGGTGAAAACGAAAACTATTCCATCTCCTCAACCACCTACTATCAACTAAAGAACAGCGCAGGAAAGGATTCCATACTTTATCGTAATCAATACTCATCTTCCCTTTCACCCAATCGGGAACAAGGTATCGGACTGATGTTCGTGCACCCATTCACAAAGCAACTGCGCTCACAGCTTTCGTATAACTTCAACTACAGTAAGCAACAAGATGACCGCAATACATACGATCTGTCCACCTTTATGGAAGAGACGGAGGAAAAAGTAGGTTTCCTGCCACCGGGATATGAAGCACACTACATTGACAGCCTTAGCAACCGAAGCCACAGCACTACCTTGCAACATGCGGTAGATTTCTATCTCAACTACTCCGACACAATATGGAACATAAACCTAGGGCTGTCCGTGCAGCCCGAACGACGCACTTTAGATCAGAAAACCGGTTTGCAGAGAGCTGATACTGCCATTCACTCTGTCGGCTTCCGTCCAACTCTGAGAGTCTCGTGGCAGAAAAGGAAAAACAGGCTAACCCTGAGTTATTTCGGGAACACTTGGCAACCTTCCTTACAGGATTTGATTTCACCAACCAACAACAGTGATCCGCTGAATATCACGCGAAGTAACCCCAACCTGAAACCGACCTACGACCAATATTTCCGATTGGAAGCACAGAACACCGATAAAGGTATCTTTGCCTCGCTGAACCTGCAAAACAGAATCAACAGCCAAACCCGTGCAGTGACCTACAACCAGCAGACGGGTGGGCGCGAAACTTATCCGGTCAATATTAACGGAAACTGGAGTGCAGGCAGCATGCTGCGCTATCAGAAGCGTATCAAAAGTTTCGGCATCAATGTCAATGCCGGAAGCAATCTGTCTCAAAACGTCGGCCTCATCAACGAGAATCAAACCGAGCAACCGGAACGCAGCACCACTCATAACACTGGGCTAAACAGCGAACTACGTTTCTCCTACCAGCCTAAATGGGGCAATTTTGAACTAAATGGGAGATGGAATTTTCAGCAATCCAGCAACTCACTCTTAGAAACAAATACTTACACCCGCAATTACAGCTTCGGGTTAAACACATTTGCCGATCTCCCGGGAAGCATACAACTGAAAACGGATGCTAATTACTCTTTCCGAAACGGTACAAACATCAAAAAGGGAGACGACGACCAGCTTGTCTGGAATGCAAGCGTCACATGGCGTTTCCTGAAAAAGAAACAAGCTGAACTGTCAGCCAACTGGGTAGATATACTCAGCCAACAGAAGAATTATTATCGCGGCACAATGGCAGATGGATTGTATGAACGCCACACTCAACAAATAGGGAGCTATTTCATTATTTCAATGAAGTACCGTTTCAATCAGCCGCTCCGCAAATAACGGATACTGTCTTTCCCGCACATTTATGCAGGATGACTCTGCCGTAAACCACGGGGAGAAGAGCCGAAGTTCTTCTTGCAGAAATTGGAGAAGTGGGGCAGAGACTCGAAGCCATATTTATAGCAGATTTCGGAAATGGTGGCTTCTGTGTAACGAAGCTCATAGACGATGCTTTCTTTGCGTTTCTCCATCATCCATTCATAAACAGGTTTGTGGAAAACAGAGTTAAAGATGCGCCGGAAGGTGGTGGTGCTGTATCCTCCCAACTGGGCAAGTTCTTCCACAGTCTTCACTTTGGCATGGTTTTGCAGGACGAAATACTGGAAAGTGGAGGTGTACTTAGAAAGTGGATGCACCAGCATGGAGAGGTCGTAGTCCGAATAAAATTGTCCGAGGATGAAGGCAAGTTCTTTCCTTTTAAAAGAGAGTAGTTCGCGACAAATTCTTTTTTCTGTCAGATAGGACTTCGAAGCTTCCAGAAAGTAGTTCAATTCAGGGATTATCTTTAAAGGGGAGAAGATGAGCGGCGGGGTTACCTCTGCCATAATATGCTTATAACGTTGCTCGCAGAATTGCTCCGGCTGATTGAAGCGGTAACAAACACATTCGGCATCTGTCAGTGCAAGGACTTCATACTTTGAACCAATGGCTTGAAGAATGAATTCTCCGGCATGCAATACGGTTCCGGCATACTCCTGACTGTTGATAAGCACTTCTCCTTTCAACAGGAAAATCATGATGTTTTCTTCGCATTTTTGAGCTGGAAGGTGGAAGCCTCTTGGATGAGAAGCATATATTATGGAGTTGTCCACAGCCTTCGGACATTCCTGACACGGTATGGTCGCCCCACAGACGGAGTAATCATGCATTGTAGATTGAATGTTTTTGTTTGTTATTGTGCCGCAAAAATATGAATATTTTATTGAGATACAAAAGAATCCCCGAAGACTTTTCAAAAGGGAAAGTCTTCGGGGATGAGAATTATGAGATTATAAAAGATTATTTAGCAGGAGGAGTAATAGCACCCGGCTCTTCAGTACCCCATTCATTAACTGTCGGTTTAAAGGTTACCGCTGTGGCATCAGAAGACAATTCCAAAGTATACCGTAAATTCTTTCCTATTTCCCATTTTTGGCCAGACAAAGAAACTTCTTTAATTCCACTGAAAGTAGTAGTACCACCTTTTACAACAGAATAAGTAATAGAGATTTTTGCATCAGCAGATAAAGTCTGTGGCAATAACATCAGTGCATTAGCACCCGTTGAAAAACTGACAACATTCTCTGCTGCAACAGCATCATACTTTCCACTATATACATAAGAAGCAACCCCGGAAGTAGCAGTCCATACTCCTGTTAGGGCAGCAGCTCCATAAGTAAATGTACCTGTTTCATTTGCACCTGAAATTTCTATCTTTGTTACTGTATAAGTAGCATCAGCCTCCAACTTAGCTGAAAAATTTATCTGAGTCAAAATATGTGCAAAAGCTAAGCTTACTCCATTAGTTCCATTTTTTGCTTTAGTAGTATTCTCAGCCTTGGCAACTAATAAGTCTTCTTGCGTAGCAGCAGGTTGGACAGTGTAAGAGAATGTAGGATAACCTTTAACTGCCGTATAACTTGTGACATTTGTTGCTGGAGAATATGCAAAGAACTGAATATTACCAGTCATAGGCCAATAATATTCATTATTACTCTTAACTCCCCAAGTTCCACTTTTTTTCTCTACAGTTTCATCCATGAAGCTAGTTGTCAAAGAAACTTCAGTGCCCATTTCTGTAGCCTCTGTATTATAGGCATTTACTTTAAATGTAGCAAAATTGTCAGTAACCATTGGAGTTACCCTCGTTGTCTTACTCACAACTGTTTTAAAGTTAATCTCCGCTTTGTTACCAACATTCTCAATCTCTTCATTTTGCGTGCAACCTACGATTGCCAAAGCAGCAACGGCTGCCAATAAAATCTTCTTCATAATCGTTTGTATTATAAGTTAATATATTATTTCTTCATTTTCATTCTACGGGCAATTCCACATTCGTCTCATCGTCCCAGTCTCCTACATCGCCTCCGATGCCTCCGCCTCCACCGGGAGGAACTTCCACATCATCCACCTCAATCTCCTCATCAATCGGTATCTCTATATCCGTTTCCGGTTCTTCTTCACCGCCCGAAGGAGGAGTAGGAGGAGCCACAGCTTTTGTAATATCAACCTTAACCTCCTGAACCGTATTATCCACCTTTATCAGCAACAACTTCATCACCACCTCTCCGCCTGAGCGGGTACTCGTGAACGTTGGTGCAGAGAAAGCCGAGAAACTGCCACGCAATACATCATCACCTCTGTTGGCCTCTACATAAATCGGTGCAATGCTGGACGTACAAGTACCATCACTTATACAATAAGAACCATTCATTCCATCTACGTTGCAGACAATGCTTGCCACATTCTTCAGTCCCTTCACCTTTATTTCAAAAGAATAGTGCTTGACTACCAATTTCGGTTGAAACTCCATCAACAACACATCCTCACTCTTTTCTATTCTCATATCATTCATACTTACTACATACAAAGGGTCAGGTGCCCACACCATTTTTTCGCTTGTTTCAAGACCCGAACAACATCCCGTATAAGCCTCAATCGTTTCATACGCTCCATCGCCGCGAATCTGCACACACTCCGTGTTATAATTGTAAATCACCATGTCATAATATCCCGGAGGCACTTTCACTTCACCCCCCTCCACCGACAGGTAACTCTCTACCTTTCTTCCTTCTTCGCTCTTCGGATAGAAGATGACCCGCATACCTTCGGGCAACTCATCCGTCACTCCCTCCCAATTGAACTTTATCTGTACCCCACTGACGGGATAATCATCCAGTATGTCTCTGAAGCTGCATCCTGCCAAGAGTACCGATAGTCCGGATAGAAGCAAAAGAAACATATACATCATATTCCTCATAGCTTTCACCTCCTACGCTTAATGAGCCACACCAAAGAGATTTTGGCTTTTGTGGGACCAATAAAATGATAGCGCCCGCTACTTGTCCAAATCAAATCACCTTCGTAAGTAGTGTACTTGCGGTATTCCGTCTCCAGATAACCAATGCCCACGCTGAACTCAAGAGCCAGATGCCGGGTCAATTGGCGACTATATCCATAAGTCAGACCGGAAGCTGCATAATGATTGCCCCGATACCCTTTATCTTTTTTCAGTTGGAAATCATACACTCCCCCTTCGGCATATACTCCCACGAAATGTCCCGTCAATTGGTCGCGCTTCTTGCGGTTTCCCAGCCACAGGCGAGCCTCAGCACCTCCCGAAAGAAGCTGATAACAGAAACCGCGCCCATTGTCCGACCACCAGGGACACTTATATTCAACATTCAAAGACCACCGCCGTCCTACCGGCAATTCTACTTCCAAATTTGGAGCCAGTGCCAAATCATACAGCAGATTGTTTTTTATAGCTAATACCGTCCTATTTTTAAATTCTCTCTTTTTCTTATTTTTTATTGCAGCGGAAATAGGCACTGGCTCCATTTTCAGTATCGGCAGACTATCTGCGGGCAACGATAATTTTATTATGAACAAATCACTTTCTATCTCTTCCGCCTTCTCTATCCTCGGAAATATATGTTCCGATAAATAAACCCAGGCTTTACCTTCATTCAATCGGCACAGTAACTTCATCAGTTTCCCGAAGTCTCCGTAATGATACCTTATCAGCGTCAGAACTTCATCCCGGTCCGGAACCTGCGAGTCGTCCGTTATCCATTGATAAACTCTCCCCCATGTTTCGGGTTGTACCATCCGGTCTCGTACTTTGCAAGTATCGGCATTCGCCGCGTATCTTTCGGCGCGCGCCTCTTCTTTTCCTAATATCAAAAAAAAGAGTATTAAGAGTATATATGAACCGACGCGAACCCTCATAACTTTGCTTTGTATAGAGGCAAAAATATACTATAAAAATCATACAAAATAAAGATTTCATAACTCTTTTCGGGGGGTGAAAGGTTCTGTGAAACGAATGAAACAGATTTGCAACTTTGCAGTAAACATTCCCGCAATTGTAGTTGCATATACCTCCCTGAATGCAGGATTTACAGATAATAATGAAGCCTTTACAAGTGAATAATTATACTATTTATTTACTCCATTGAAGTATCAGGTACATACCCGAACCGTATCAGGCCCGTACCAAGACCGTACCAAGTCCGTAAAAAGAGGACCCTATACGGAGATGATACGGAGATGACACGGAGCAGATACGGAGCAAATACAGAAGAAGCACGGACTTCGCACGGACTTGAGCACATCAGCATACTATCAAAAAGACAACTCGTGTGCGAGAACAGTGAATATCCGTGAAAGAATTCTAAAAGAAACGGTAAACATAAGCTATAATTTGGAAGAAATACAGTAAACGGTTACATTTGCAATGTGATTTTTTTCATAGTATTAGATTTAAGGTTAACAAAGGTTGGAGTACAGCGGTACTCCTTTTTTTTTGCCCTATTGCCGGATGCGCTGCATAGTCAAAGCAAACGTCCGTTCCCGCTTGCATAAATCCATCCCTTTTCATCGTCCGTAATCTCCTATATATGAAGTGTTTATTCCTAAAGCTTTCAGAACGCGTTCCTGAAGCTTTCAGAACACGTTCTACAAACTTACTGAATACGTTCGGCAAGCTTTAGGAATGTGTATGCCATAGCTGCGGAACAAAAGCGACCTTACTATTCGGTTATTTCGGAAATTATTAATAATATTGTAACCTGATTACCATAAGCACCAGGCATACCTTTGAAGCCTAAATCAATAGTATATGATTGAAAACGATGAAATAAATCGATTGCTACAATCACTGACGGAAGGTTCCTTTCCGGCATTCGAGAAGTTATATAATTTGTATAGCGGCAAGCTGTACAACTTCATGATGCGCATTTCCTCCGGCAATCAGTATATGGCAGAAGAGGTGGTGCAGCAGACGTTTATCCGCGTATGGGAGGTGCGGGAGCGGATAGACCCGACTGAAAACTTCATCTCCTACCTCTGCACCATAGCCCGCAATATGTCGATGAATATGTATCAGCACCAGACGGTGGAATACATCTATACCGAATACCTGTTGAAAAGTAGTTCCGACCGCGACCAACAGACGGAAGAAAGCACCGACCTGCGCTTCCTGAACGATTACATCGACTCACTGGCCGAAGAACTACCCCCTTCTCGCAAGAAGATTTTCCTGCTCAGCAAACGCCAAGGCTACACTAATAAGGAGATAGCCGGGATGTTGGGCATTTCAGAGAGCACCGTTGCCACCCAATTGTCGCTGGCCGTGAAGTTCATGCGCGAACAATTCATTAAGCATTACGATAAGCTGATTCTCATCCTATGGGCCTTTTTTGTTAACGAAATGCAATAATAATGGCATCATTGGACAAGAGGATGGAAGTAACTGTATACACATATAGAAATAAGTAAGAGAAGATGGAAAAAGAATATTATAAGAACTTAGCCGAGAAGTACTTCGCAGGAGACATCACAGAAGTGGAAATCAGCGAACTGGCAGGATGGATACGCAACAATGCCCAACTGGCAGGATGGTGGGAGAAAGAATTTGAGAAATCCGCCGCCGACATCAATCCCGCCCTGCGCGATAAGATGTTTGCCAGGATTAAGATGGAAGTCCTCAAAGAATCTTCCGGCATCTCTGAGTCTCGCACACCACAACAGCCCGCCGTGAAGCGCACTCCGGACAAAGCACTGATTCCCGCCTGGGCAAGGTGGGCGGCTATGATTTGCATTCCCATCTGCATCGCCTTCTTCACTTACAATATCCTGAGTATCTCCAATGCCGATAAAGCCCGTTCCCCCTTCATTGTGAAAGCCGACAAGGGCGATAAAGCCACTGTAGTTCTACCTGATGGTACAGACGTCATCCTGAACTCTGCCTCCCAACTCAGCTATCTGAGCGACTTCGGAACAAACGAACGCCGGGTGCAACTGGAAGGAGAAGGTTACTTCAAAGTGGCACACGACATCCGCCGCACCTTCATCGTGCAGGTGGGCGAACTGGAAGTTAAAGTAATGGGTACGGTATTCAACGTCTGCGCCTACAGCAACGACCAGGATGTGACTGTCGTCCTGCTGGAAGGAAAAGTCGGTATTCACACACCATCCACTTCTACCACCCTAAGTCCCGGAGAAAAGATAAACTATAACAAGTCCACCCGCAAACTGAGTACTGAGAAAGTCTACCCCGACGACTACGTAAGTTGGACGAAAGGCAACCTCTACTTCCAGAACGAATCTCTGGAGAATATCATGAAAGCCCTTTCCCGGGTCTACGACGTCACGATACGCATCGACTCACCCAAGATATCAGAAGAACGTTTCACCGGCACTATCCCCGGTGGAGGTATACAGAACGCTTTGAACATCATCATGCTGACTTCTCCATTCCGCTACGAAGTGGAGGATTCAGTCATTATATTAAAGGAGAAATAGCCGTTGGTTTGTTAATGTGAGTTAAAAGAGGACAGCCGCTTGGACAGCGACACAAGGAAGCCTGTATACCTATCAAACCAACTTAATTTATTTGATATGAAAAACAGGAAACCAAAGAATCTAAGAACTATGCGGGCGCTTTGCCTCACCTTGTTCTTGAGTGTATCATTCAGTCTCTTCTCGCAGATCACCGTCACTGTGGAAAACACGCCGTTGCGTGCCGCATTGAAAAAGATTGAGCAGGTAAGTGACTACAAGTTCTTCTACAACGAGAAGCTGGCAGGGCTCGATCAGCCTGTCTCCTTCAACGTAAGCAACGCCACCATCGAACAGACTTTGCAGAAAGTGCTGGCAGGAAAGGAGCTTACTTACAGAATGGAGAAAGACAATGTAGTAGTACTGTTGCAGAAGGAGGCTGTAAATCAGAAAACTAAGACGATTACCGGAACGATTGTCGATGAAAAGGGAGAAACGGTGATCGGAGCAAGCATCGCGGTGAAAGGAACCACTCTGGGCACCATCACCAATGTAGACGGCGAGTATACACTGGCCAATGTTCCGGAAGATGCACAAATTACCATTTCATTCATCGGTTACAAGACATTGGAGTTCAAGGCAGGTGACAGGGCTCTATCAAAAGTAACCTTGAAGGAAGATAGCGAGATGCTGGATGAAGTAGTTGTCGTAGGATACGGCGTACAACGCAAACGTGATGTTACGACTTCCATATCTTCAATGAAAGCCAGTGAATTGACTGCTCCGGTTTCCAGTGTCGACCAAGCCCTTGTCGGTAAAATGGCCGGTGTACAGGTGACACAACCCAATGGAATTCCCGGAGGCGGACTATCTATCAAAGTCAGAGGTAGTGGCAGTATTACTGCCGGTACAGACCCATTGTATGTAGTTGATGGTTTCCCGATGTCCAACGAAGCCGGCAGCGGAACAGGACAGAATGTATCCCCTCTAAGTTCAATCAACATGAATGACATTGAGTCTATTGAAGTATTGAAAGATGCTTCGGCGGCGGCAATTTACGGTTCAAGAGGTGCCAATGGCGTTGTTATCATTACCACCAAGCAAGGCAAAGAAGGTAAAAACCTGAAACCAACCATACAATACGACGGTTATGCAGGCTTCCAGCAACGAACCAAAAAGATAGATATGCTGGATGCCTATGAATATGCATGGCTTTCTTATGACGGGCACAATAATGCTTACCTTGATTTGTTAGCAAGCAAAGGCATTGAAGGCAGTATCGACGACTCCAATGAGGTACGTAACCAGAAATTAGGGAATAAACCGGATGTAATCAATCAGGCATATTTGCTTCCTCCCGAGATTATGCCATATATTAATGGCAAAACCGGACTGACAAATACAGACTGGCAGGACGAAGTTATGAGAACCGGCCTTGTCACAAGCCATAATCTCTCCTTATCCGGAGGAAACAAAGCAGCCAGATATTTCATCTCCGGTAATTACATGAAAGAGCAAGGAATCGTTATCGGATCGGACTTTGAACAGATGGGAGCCAGAGGAAAAGTAGACGCCAACTATAAAAGATTCACATTTGGCACCAACCTTTCTTTTAATTACTCAGTATATAACATTGTTCCGACTGAAGACAGATATAAAGAAGAAACAATTGTGGCTTCAGCTTTAGCCATGTCACCCGTCATGCCGGTATACAATGCCGATGGATCTTATAATTTCGACCAATGGAACTGGCAGTATAGACATCCGCAAATCATTAACCCTGTAGCTCTGGCAAATGAAAAGGAAGATCAGATGAAACGCTACCGGTTCATGGGAAATGTTTACGGTGAGTATGAACTGTATAAGAACCTGAAGTTCAAGACAAGTTTCGGCGTGGACTTCAACAGCTATAGCCGCTCTTATTACAGACCCTCTACTCTACCGACTTCATTAGACAGACTTCCGCCCTCAGTACCTGAAGGTTCAAAACGGGATAAGAATATGTTGAACTGGATATGGGAAAACACACTATCATATACCACAACAATCAAAGGAGTACACAATCTGTCGGCCATAGCCGGATGGAGTGCACAGAAAGAATCCGTCAACACTTCATTAATTGCCGGTAATGGTTATCCCAATGACTTGGTACACACAATGAACGCAGCATCGGCCATCACAAACTGGAGCGCAACAGCCTATGAATGGTCATTATTATCAGCCTTGGCACGTGTGCAGTATTCTTATAAAGGAAAATATCTGCTCTCAGCCGCAATGCGTGCCGACGGTTCTTCCCGTTTCGGGAAAAACAATCGGTGGGGTATGTTCCCTTCAGCTTCTGCCGGATGGTATATCAGTGAAGAGGATTTTATGAAAGACATAAAGTGGCTTTCATCTTTGAAACTGCGGGCAAGCTATGGTATCAGTGGTAATTTTAATATAGGCAATTACGAGTATTACGCTACATTACAGGAAGACAATTATGTATTTGGGAAAGGTGATGGCACTTTGTCCAGTGGTTTGCGCCCTGCAACAGCCGGAAATCCCGATTTAGGTTGGGAGAAGACAGCTATGTTCAATCTCGGTTTGGAGATAGGGCTGTTCAATATGCTGACATTGGAACTGGACCTGTATAATAGTAACACGACTGATATGTTACTAAATGTACCGGTTGTTGAATTCTCAGGATTTAGCACAGTACCCATGAATATCGGAAAAGTTAATAATAAAGGTGTTGAATTTGCCATTTCTACGACAAATACCTGGGGAGACTTCACATGGAACAACCGCTTTAATATATCTGCCAACCGCAATGAGGTAAAAGACCTCGGTGGTGCCGACGAGATGATTACCACCTCTGAGAGTGTCACTTTCATAACTAAAGTCGGAGAACCCATCGGTAATTACTACACCTTGGTAACAGACGGTGTATTTGCCAATCAGGCAGAAATTGATAATTCCCAGAATCCAGATAAGAGCCAGCGTAAATATGCTCACGTCAATGGTGCAAAACCTGGAGACTTCCGCTTTAAGGATATGGATGGCAATATGGAAATTGATGAAAACGACCGTACCATTACAGGTAATTATATGCCTGATTTCACGTATGGCTTTTCCACGGAACTGAAATATAAATGGTTCGATCTTTCAGTTGCTTTACAAGGGGTGCAAGGTAATAAGATTGCCAATATATTCCGCCGTTACATTGACAATATGGAAGGAGGAAACAACTGTCAGGCAGATGCATTGAATCGTTGGCAGTCAGAAAACAATCCGGGTAATGGTCAGGTGGTACGTGCAAATAGAAGTGCAACCGGTATGAATGGCACAACTTCTACCTGGCATATTGAAGATGGCTCTTATTTGAGAATTAAAAATATCACTTTTGGATATACTCTACCACAGTCATGGCTGACTAATGCAGGCATCAGCCGTGCCAGAGTCTATTTCTCAACTCAAAACCCTTTCACTTTCACTAAATACAGTGGATACAACCCGGAAGTAAATATGAAAGGAAATTCATTAACACCGGGCCTTGATTACGGAACATACCCTCTGTCTAAATCATTCGTATTCGGATTAAACGTAACCTTTTAAATAATCAAAATATGAAAATCAAATATTATATTGTAGCTTTTGCGTCTTTACTGCTCAGTGGATGCAGTGCCTTTTTGGACCTGACACCTATATCCGAGGCATCCTCAGCAAATTATTATAAAAACACTTCAGATATAAACTCTGCCCTATCAGCCTGTTATGCTTCGCTACAGGGAACATATCAGTATGGAGAATATTTCATTTCGCTTATGGAATTAAGGTCCGATAATGTGGAAGATATTAATCCCGGCGGAGCAGCAGGCATGTTCTACTTCATAGACAACTTTACCGTCACATCCGGGAATAACGTCGTGCGGTATGCATGGAAAGAATTATATAACCAAATATACAGATGCAACAATGTACTGGCAAATATAGACGTAGTAACTAACGCCGACCTTAAAAAACAATATGAAGGAGAAGCCAGCTTCCTGCGGGCTTTGGCATATTTCAATATCGTCCGTCTTTGGGGAAATGCGCCTTTGATCCTGAAACCAGTGACAGCTGCCGAAGCTAAAGGTTACGGACGCAGTGCAATGTCAGAGATTTACAAAACTATAGAAGAAGATTTAGAAAGAGCATCCGGTATGCTTGTTTCTTCTTATGATGATGACAATCTGGGACGAGCCACCTCTGTAGCTGCCAAAGCATTACTGGCAAAAGTTTATCTGACACAACAGAAATGGTCCTCGGCAGCATCTTTGTTGGACAACATAATCAAAGACTACTCATCTCAATACGGGTTGCAGAATACCGTAGCGGATGTTTTTGATGTAAGCAAGGAAATGAACAAAGAAATCCTGTTTGCTGTCCGCTACTCAAAATCTGTTTTGGGAGAAGGACATGGATATAACGACTATTTTAAAGATAAATCAGTCATTGACAATCAACTTCTGGCATCCTATGGAAACACGGACGAACGCAAAGCAATGATTGAATATAAAAGGGTAGATGCCAATAATAATGTAATTGCCAAGTATTACGATACATTCGACGCTACCACGGCTAAGGTCGGATTTGATTTGCCATTACTCAGATGGGCGGATATACTGCTGATGTGTGCGGAAGCTCATAATGAAATCACTTACGAGGGTTCCGACACCAGCAAAGCACTGAACTGCCTGAATCTGGTTCGCAAACGCGCAAAAGCAGTAGAGTATAAAATAACGGACTTGAAAGACCAAAGTGCCTTTCGCAAGGCAGTATTAGAAGAACGCCGTTTAGAGTTCCCGTTCGAGTTGCATCGTTGGTTCGATTTAATCCGCACCGATACGGCAATAGAGGCCATGGCAAGAGTAGGTTTCACGATAACTAAAAATGAGTATTTATATCCGATACCCAAAACGGAGGTCGACCTGGTGAACAATCCGGAAACATTCCCCCAGAATCCGGGATATAATTAATCTGAGTATTTATCAAGTGAGGTTGTGCCAAAAGTATTGCACTATGTGTATGCAAATAATCATTCGCTCGAAATGCACAAAGTGGCTTTTGGCACGCCCTTCTCTTTCAAACCTGAAAACATGAAATATATTTGGGGATTACTATTTGCCTTAGTAACCGTATGTGCTTCTTCGCAAGAATTACCTCAATGGAAAGAGGGTTATCTGGATATTCATCACATCAACACCGGAAAGGGAGATTGTACATTCTGCATATTGCCCGATGGAAGTACCATGCTGATTGATGCAGGAGACAATAACAGGACCGGTGAAAGAGTCGTTACCGCGAAACCTGACACCACCCAAAGGGCTGGTGAGTGGATTGCTGATTACATCCGCTTCTTCATCCCTAAGAACAAAGAATCTATTGATTATTATCTTCTGACGCATTATCATGCGGATCATATAGGTAGCTGGTTTCATAAAAAAGAGAATAAAGGCAGGTATTATCTGACCGGTATCTCTGAAGTATACCAGAGTTTTCCGGCCAGCGTCATTGTGGACAGAGGAGATGATTTCATGCCTCCTCCTGCAAAAGACTCTTGCTACGCCAACTATCATAAGTTTATAAACACAGTTATTGACCAAAGCAGACGTGAAACATTCTCAGTAGGCTCCTGCGAGCAGTTCAGATTATGCTATGAGCCGGAAAAGTACCCGTCTTTCTATGTACGGAACATATATGCTAATGGACAGATATGGAACGGAAAAGCAGGAAGCAGTTCATTATTTCCAACCCGGAAGAGCTATCCGCAAAAGGAAATGCCAAGAGAAAACATGTATAGTTGTGTCATAAAACTAAGTTATGGTTCGTTTGATTATTATACGGGAGGAGATATTCCCGGCTTTCCCCGTCCGGGACGTCCGAAGTGGCATGATATAGAAACTCCGGTTACCGATGTTGTAGGCAAAGTAGAAGTGGCTGTCTTAAATCACCATGGATATGAAGACGGAACCAATGAGAACTTTCTTCGGAATTTATCACCCCGGAACATTATTATGTCAACCTGGGATGCTTTACATCCCAACCATACTGTATTGCATCGCCTCTTCTCTAAAGAAATCTACCCGGAAGAACGAAATGTATTTTCCACCAATATGCATCCGGCCACTAAAATCGTCATCGGTGATATAGTCGACAGGATGGCATCACATCAAGGACATATCATGGTACGTGTGTATCCCGGAGGCGATGAATATCGCATGTATGTCTTTAATGACATGGTTCCCATATCGGAAAGCCGCATACTATATAAATCAGAAATATTTAAATGCATAAAATAATAATAACCATGAAAAGGAATGTCTTTTTACTAAGCTGCCTCTTATCATTATACACTGTTGCTTTATTCGGACAACAACCTGTCGATAAGATTTGCCAAGCGTTTCACGAACCTGCAGATAAAGTTGTTTTAGTAGTTTCTCACCGTGCAGACTGGCGGAATGCTCCTGAAAACTCATTGCAAGCTATTCAGAATTGCATCGATATGGGAGTAGATATGGTGGAAATTGATTTGAAACGGACTAAAGATGGATGCCTCATTTTGATGCACGACAAAACAATAGACCGTACCACTACCGGTAAAGGCAAACCCGAAGATTATACTTTAGAGGAACTTCACCAGTTTCAAATGAGAAATGGAGCCGGACATAAGACCCGACATCTGGTACCTACTTTTGAAGAAGTGATGGAATTATGTAAAGGCAAGATTATGGTAAACGTAGATAAAGGCTATGATTACTTCAAAGAAGCATATGCCATTCTTGAGAAAACAGGCACCGTAGAGCAATGTATTATGAAAGCGGAATTACCCTACGAACAAGTGAAAGCCGAACATGGCGAAGTGTTGGATAAGATGATTTTCATGCCTGTTATCCAGTTACACAAAGAGGGAGCAGAAGCTATCATCGACGGGTATCTGAAACACATGAAGCCACAGGCTTTTGAGTTGGTCTTCAACAACGACAGCCCCGAAGTGCAGCGCCTCATCAAGAAGGTTCACGACAGTGGAGCAAAGATATTCATCAATTCCCTCTGGCCCGAGCTTTGTGGCGGACATGATGATGACCGTGCCGTAGAGCTACATCAGCCGGACGAGAGCTGGGGATGGATCATCAACCAAGGAGCAAAACTGATTCAGACGGACCGTCCCGCTATATTGCTGCAATACTTAAAGGATAAAAAACTGCACAACTAAAGAAGGAAAGCATGTTAAAACACATCATTGATTTTTACAAGGTGTCGGCTCCGGCACCTTGTAACGGGGAATCTTTGCCCGAACAGAAGCATCAGTTGAAGCGTCTGCAATGGTCGACTTTCCTTGCGGCAACCCTTGGATATAGTATGTACTATGTATGTCGCCTGAGCCTGAACATCGTTAAGAAGCCGATTGTAGATGAAGGCATCTTCTCCGAAACAGAATTGGGCATCATCGGCTCTGTACTATTCTTCACCTATGCCATAGGTAAGTTCTCCAACGGTTTCTTAGCGGACAGAAGCAACATCAACCGCTTCATGTCAACGGGGTTGCTGGTGACAGCATTGGTAAACCTGTGTCTGGGCTTTGTGAACTCATTCATACTGTTTGCCATATTATGGGGCATCAGCGGTTGGTTTCAGTCTATGGGAGCGGCATCCTGTGTTGTAGGATTATCACGCTGGTTCACAGACAAGGAACGCGGTTCATTTTATGGTTTCTGGAGTGCCAGTCACAACATAGGTGAAGCAATGACGTTCATCATTGTGGCCTCCATCGTGAGTGCGCTCGGATGGCGTTACGGATTTCTGGGTGCAGGCATGGTAGGGTTAGTAGGTACATTACTTATCTGGCGCTTCTTCCACGATACACCGGAAAGCAAGGGGCTTCCTCCGGTCAACGCACCGAAAGAAAAGAAAGTGATGAGTGCACTGGAGACGAAAGAATTTAATCGTGCGCAGAAAGCCGTATTAAGGAATCCAGCAATCTGGATACTTGCCCTCAGCAGTGCATTCATGTACATCAGCCGTTATGCGGTGAATAGCTGGGGGATATTTTATCTGGAGGCACAGAAAGGTTACTCAACATTGGATGCCAGTTTTATTATCTCTATCAGTTCAGTATGTGGCATCATAGGTACCATGCTTTCCGGAGTAATCTCAGACAAACTGTTTAAGGGGCGGCGCAATGCACCGGCACTTATATTCGGATTAATGAATGTACTGGCGCTTTGCCTGTTTCTATTGGTGCCCGGCGTACATTTCTGGCTGGATGCCCTGGCGATGATACTGTTTGGGATAGGCATCGGTGTACTGATTTGCTTCCTCGGCGGACTAATGGCTGTTGACATAGCCCCGCGCAATGCTTCGGGAGCCGCTTTGGGAGTAGTAGGTATCGCCAGTTACATCGGTGCAGGATTGCAGGATGTAATGAGCGGTGTGCTGATAGAAGGGCATAAGACCGTAGTGAACGGAGTAGATACGTATGACTTCACCTACATCAACTGGTTCTGGATTGGGGCGGCGCTGTTGTCAGTAGTGCTGGCGTTGCTGGTATGGAATGCAAAGTCGGCAGCTACAGAATAAAGATATTCAGAAACAAAAAATAGATATGGAACGTTTACGGACAAAAGGCAGTTTCTTCATTGAAAGTTCCGACTTAACGAATTATCAAGTAGAATATATGGGATTATCCATGGAAGATATGTAAAAGAGGCTGCCCTTCCTCCAAGAGTATCACTTCCGTAAAATTGGTATAACAATCAGTAATCCGTATACAGCCTCCCAACTTTGAATGCCGTAACTTTGTAACCGGAAGAAGGAAACTACCCCCCTTCCTCCGGTTAAGTCTTTTTTAATACCTCAAAGCAATATGGATATGAAGAAGTTAATACCTATTTTTATGGCTGTGGCAATGGCATTGCCCAACTGTTGTAACCAATTAAATGCACAGAACATGGAAAAGAAATCTCCTGAACAAACAAGTGTATTTCCCACAGGTGATAAACTGCCGGAAATGTTTTCACAGTATTTCATAGGGCAGGCCTATCTGACCCGGCTGACGCAGAACAAGGACCTGAACTGCCCCATCTCTAACGTAACCTTCGAACCGGGTTGCCGCAACAACTGGCATAGCCACACAGGCGGACAAATTCTGATAGCCATAAGTGGCAAAGGATATTATCAGGCACGTGGCGAAGCCGCCCGCCTGCTGTTGCCGGGTGATATAGTGGAAATCCCCGCCAACGTGGAGCACTGGCACGGTGCCGCGCCCGACAGTTGGTTCTCCCACCTCGCCATCGAATGTAATCCGCAAACCAACAAGAACACTTGGCTCGAACCGGTAGACGACAAGCAGTACACTGAGGCGATTCTGAAGTAAATACATTGCCAATGTTTTGCCACCCCTTTGGCAAAACATTGGCAAAGTATCAGCAAGAACAAGTTTGTACTTCCCAGCCGACTTCTTACTTCTTAGCCAACCTTTTCTTCCTCACCTCGAACGAGTATTTCCCGGATTGAAGTTTCAGCATCATCTTTCCATCCTCTTCCCCCATATATTCTATTCCTCTGCGCATTTTACCAACAAACTTCCCGTTCTCTCTGATGTACTTCGCCGCCGTGGAAGGAAGATAGAGCAAAGCCGTCGTATTGCCGGGAACGGTAAAGTCATAATGAATTACCCCATTCTCCACTCTCCAGCTACTTTCAATGCGTCCGTACATGGAATCATAATAGCCCTTTGCAAACGTCATCTGTCCCGTCGGGTCTATCTCCGGTTTGAGCAGGAAGTGCTTGAAGGCAGGAGTGTTTTCATCTCGCTGTATGCCCAAAGAATAGCCATACATCCATGCACCCACCGCACCGAAAGAATAATGGTTGAAGGAATTCATGCGGTTGTTCCCCCCGAAGCCATCCGTGTGGGTATAAGAGTTCAGACGCTCCCAGATGGTAGTGGCTCCCTGTTCTACGGAGTAGAGCCATGAGGGATAGCTGGTCTGTTGCAACAGTTTATAGGCCAGGTCGGCATACCCGTTATCGGACAACGCCTTGCTGATCCATGCCGTGCCGATGAACCCGGTCATTAAGGAATAGGCGGGGCATCGTCTGCCACTGTCGGTTGTATTCTCACGGACAACTGTCTTTGCCAGATTCGTCACCACCTTACTCTTCTTTTCCCGGTCGATAATATCAAAAGCCAACGGCAGCACGTAGGAAGTCTGTATATCTACAGAGGTACCTTTCTTTTCGGGGATGAAAGCTGAGAAGACGGTTTTCCCTGTTTCAGGCTCTATATAAGTCTTGTTGAAGAAGTCCTTCCGCGCCGCATGCAGCTCTTTGAACCACTCGGCATCAACCATATTTCCCAGAGCTGCCGCCATCTTGCTCATCAGCTCCAGATTATAGATGAAATAGGCTTCCCATACGAGCGACTTATCATTCTTTTCGTCTTCCAGACCCAGCCAGTCGCACAGGTCTCCCCATGCTCTGTTCTGCACAATCAGGTTTGTTTCCGTCTCAATCGTGTTCTCGAGAATATAGAAGATATAGCGCTTCATAGCATCGTAGTGTTCCGCCAGCAAAGCCTTGTCGCCGTATTGCTGATAGCACTCCCAGGGCACCGTGATTCCCGCACTTCCCCACAACAAGCCGCCAAAGCCGATGCCCAGAGGGGCAATGTCCGGGAAGCGCCCGTCGGCATGCTGCGAGTCGCGTGCCGAGCGCAGATACCTCCTCAGGAATTGCGGCACATCCGCCAGATAGGTTGCTGTGCGGGAGAATACCGAGATATCTCCCATCCATCCCAGACGCTCATTGCGTTGCGGGCAGTCGGTGGGAATGGAGACGAAGTTGCCATAGGAAGACCAGGTGATGTTCTCCCAGAGTTTGTTCACCTTCGCGTTGGAAGTTTCGTAGTGGGAAGCCAGGCGATGGATGGAGCTGAGCACCACACCTTTCACGGATTCCAGTGGCAAAGGCTTGTCGATGCCCGTTATCTCCAGGAAGCGATAGCCGTGGTAAGTGAAGCGGGGGTGGATAGTTTCCTGTCCGCCCCGGGCGATATAAATGTCCTGTGCCATAGCCGCACGGATATTCTCAAGCATCATCATGCCGGTGTTTCCCGCATATTCGGGCAAATCGGGATATTTCACCTCGGCAAAGCGGAGGTTGATTTTCGTTCCCGGCTTTATGCCCAAAAGGTGAATCTTTGGCACGCCCACCATGTTCTGTCCCATATCATAGACAAACACACCGGGGCGGACTTCTTCAACCGAGATAGCTGTCAGTTCATCAATCTCTTTCACAGTCTGCCCGAACTGTCCGAGGAGTGCAAAGCCGGAGTAGTCGTTCACGCCGGGGTATCCTTCCCGGCAGATATTGCTTTCCAAGGCTATTTCCTGGGCCGGTTTCCAGCCCGATGCATGATAGCCGACGGTGCTCCAGCCTTCCACGTTGGTTTCTTTCAGGGCATCGTATACTTCGCCCTGGAAGAAACTGCCATAGGCCACAGGTCCGTTATTGAAGTACTGCCAGGTGGAGGGTTCGGTCACTATCACCTTTTCCTGCCCATCGGTATACGTGATGACCAGCTTTGCCAACAGTGACTGGCGGTCTCCGAAGAAGTTCCAGTAACCGCCCATAAAGGTGGAGCCACCACTCCACCAACCTTCCGCCAACAAAGCGCCGAGGGCATTCTTACCAGAATTCAGATACTCCGTCACATCGAACGTCTGATATAAATGAGTTTTATTGTACTGGGTGATTCCGGGGTTGAAATAGTCGTCTCCCACCCGCTTGCCATTCAGATAGATTTCATAGATGCCGCGTGCAGTGACGTACAAACGCGCTTTGGCAACTGCCGCACCGGAAGAGGTAAAGACAGTACGAAGCATCGGGGCAGAGTTCCCTTTCGGGGTGAACGTTTCAAAAGCATCGGAAACATCACCAGCCACACGGTAATTCCTGTCCTTCACCGTTGCTATCACATGCGCAGGACTTCTTAGATTGGCAATCTCCACTTTTGAGAAGGAAGCTGCTTGTCCGGCGGGAACAGCAAAGCCGAGGTCTCCCACTACCGGGAAGGCGATGAAGTCGCCGCCTTGTCCCAAAGGATTCAGATTTACCGAGCCGATTTCAGACTTTGCGTTATCAGTCTCCGCCTTTGCATGGTTAATCTCTCCTTTCGCGCTATTGATATAGAATCTCGTAAATCCCAGGTCGGATGTAAGGCTTATCTTATGCCGGGCATATTGATTATCTTTATTAATCAGATGTTGCGGAACAGGGAAACTCTTAAAAGGAGTATCCCGCTTATCATCCGGATGATAACCCACCCTGTAAACGTTCAGCAAGGCTTCCTTACCCTCAGTCAGCGGGGCGATGTCCAGTTCTATTTTGATATAAGATTCATCCGGCTGGTTTTCCAGATGATACAGATTCTTGTTCTTATCCATCAGGCGTTCGTCATTGGCACCGTAGATAAGAGCTGCACGGGTAGTTGCGGATGCCTCATCCAGTTGGAGGGAAAAGTTCAGCTTAAACACCGGAAGATAATGCGAATACAACACCATGTCCTCATCTCCCCCGCCAATCCATTTAGCGCCACTCCATCCCTGATAGGCGGAGTCGCTACTCATCAGCCCGGTTTCAAACCAGGAGCTTGCCGAGGATTGCTCGCCTTTCTGGTTCCAGACGTTCACCCGCCAGGCATAGCGGGTGGCAGGCTGCAAGGGTTCACCGGCGTATTCGATGTTCAATGAAAGGTCACTCTTTATCTTTCCGCTATCCCACACCAGTTGCCCTTTCTCAGTGGCAACCAGAACCTGATAGTTCGTTTGGAAGTATCCCCTTTCATGGTTCGCCACTTTCATCTGCCAACTGAAGCGGGGCTTCTCCACATCTATTCCCAACGGAGTTTCGGCATATTCCACTTTCAGATTTCCGATGGAAACGGGGTTGCCTGCGGCATGCAGCAAAGGCGGACAGGAAATCCAGAAGAGAAGGATTAACAGGACAAAGGATTTGTTGTTCTTCATATTAAACAGTGATTCATGGATTTATAGGATACAAAGATAAAACTTAATAAGTAAAACAAGATTATCCTATTGATATAAATCATTTGAGAATTGATTCGCATTAAGTAAACCGGGCACTTTGATGACATATTGCATCAGTGCCCGGTCCTTTTCTATCAATTAGCCTTTACTCTCAGAATGGTATAAGAGAACGGCGGGAACGTATAACTAAAGTTCTTTCCAAAGCCTTTGAACTCGCTTTCCTGCGGATAAATCTTCTTGGGCTCTTCAAAAGAGTTCTCGTCCATATCGCTGACGGCAGAGAGGGAGATGACTTTACCCGTTTTCTCCACTTGGTTCACTCCGTCCAGCTTCACGCTCAACGGATAGGGCACAGCCTCAGCGTTCACCACTTTCACAATCACCTCGCCTGTGGCTTCATCGTAGCCCGAAGAGAAGAACTGGAGCGGAGTCGTTTCGGGCGCATAAGACACTATCAGCTTGCCGTCCATGTAGAGTTCGCTCTTCTGCGGAGCCACCACAAGTTTCACGTCGTACCACCGGTCGTTTTCGAGGCTCTGGGATACCCGCTCGCTAACCACACCTCCCGTACGACCATCCGAAACGCTTTCCACAGCCGTAGTCTGGTTGTTCCAGCCGGCAACGTTGTATACGTAACCCTGCTTTGCGCCCTGCGACAAACCGAAATAGAGGAAGAAGCCTTCGTCGCCACCCACTTTGCGAACTTTACACTCCAGCGTGAAGTGGTTGCTACTGAAACCGTCCACGATATAGCGGGTCGGCGTTTCCGAAGAAGTCTGGCTCAGTACACCGTCTTTCAGCGTCCATGTGCCTTTCTGGTCTGTGGCGTTATTCAAATCAAGGTTGGCGGCTGTGCCGTCTTCCCCGGTCACTTTCACATCCTTAAATTCTACCTGCGTGTTCCAGGAACCAAAGCCTAAGTTGCCGGCACTGTATTCGAGGGAACGGGGTGTGCTCATCGTAATATTGCTCTTTACGTTGTACGTCGGACGGTTTTCGGCCGCCATCTGCTGCACATAATAAGAGCTACGTCCCAACACCTGGTCTGTATCCAGCCAGATAAGATTAACAGCCCAGGAGCGGTCGTTGCGGTTCTCCAGAAGCGGGGCGTAGGAAGCCATCTTCACCAAGTCACCGTTGCGCTCCATGCCGGAGATGAAAGCAGCTTCGGAGAGGGCAGCGCGCATGTTTCCACCGCCCACGTTGGCGTTACAGGCATATTCGCCTACATACGCATCGTATTTGCCGCGCGGATGGTTGTCGAAAATCTTCGTATTCTGGAAGAAGAATTCGGGGTTGACGTACCAGTGCGGGTCAATCATGTCCGTCTTTTCAATCTTGCCCGTTCCGCCCAGACCGTGGTTAGAGATGAGAATCAGCTCGGGATGTTTGGCTTTAATCGCCTTATAGAAGATGTCGAAACGTTTGTCGTACTCGTCGCCCCAGTTCTCATTACCGATTTCTACATATTTCAGTGGGAAAGCCTGCGGATGCCCCTGTTCGGCACGCTTGGCACCCCATTCGGTAGTGACATCGCCGATGGCATACTCTATGGCATCCATGCAGTCGTCCAGATAATAAGCTATCTTGTCTTCGGGTGAAGCGTCGCCCATGCGGTACTGGCAACCCAATCCGACATTGCAGACAAACATGGCATCAGCATTAATATCTTCGCAGAACTGCAACATCCCATGGTAACCGAAGCCATATGAGCAACGGTAGCCCCAAGTGCTGTACTCTCCCGAACGTGCAGCCGGGTCGCCCAACGTCTTTTTCCACTCAAAGCGGTTCGCCAATGAGATGCCCTCCACCACACAGCCACCGGGCCAGCGGACAAAAGCAGGATGCAGGCCTTGCAGCATTTCGGCTACGTCGGTGCGCAAGCCGTTCGGGCGGTCGCAAAAAGTCTTTTCCGGGAAGAGGGATACATAGTCCAAGCTGACCGTGCCCGTACCATCAAATTCCAGTGCCAGCTTTCCTTTTGCAGCGGTTGCCGAAGGACTCAGCATCTGATGGGTATCAATCCAGACATTGCTTCCGGTCACCTCAACAGGAGCCGAAGCCAGCACTTCGTCTTTATCAGACAGCAACAGGGCGGTTATCTTACCTTTATAATCAGTGGAAGTGCGGAGGATGGTGCGCAAGCGGTAAGAGTCGCCTTTCACCAGATTCATCCCCCAATACCCCTCGTTTATCAGTCGGACAGGGGTGGAGGCGTCCTTAATGGTTACTTTCAGATTGTTCGGGGCGGAGGGGAACTTCGGATTCTCTTTCGTCAGTTTCATCCCGGCAGCTGAGACGTCTTTGGCTTGCAGAGCCCATCCCGGCACGGGTTCGGTGGTCCAGCGGAAGCTGCCGTGACTTACTTTGCCCGTCAGGTGATTGCAAACTTCCTTCGGATGGAGTACATCCCCTTCGGCATAGTAGCCTTCGGGCATTTCAAGTTCTTCAAAACTGCGGTTCTTCACCAGTTCGGCATACAAGCCGCCATCACCAGCGTGGTTGATTTCTTCGAAGAAGATGCCATACATGGAGGGCGCCACTTCGGCACCTTTTTCCTGCAGGTTGATTACGAGTTCTTCTTCCGGCATAACGCCGCTGCATGAGCTCATCAACAATGCGACTGCCGCAAGGCATAAAAGATTTTGCTTCATAAAGTTATTTGTTTGGTATTAGATACAACTGTTCAATTGCAAAGATAGGGCATGACACACAAAGAGATGGGATAGAATCTTGCCAAAATATGCCGCTTTTAAGTCAAAACCAAAGAATTAACAACAAAAAGGGATAGTTCTTCTTTCTCTCCTCTGACGAGAAAGAAGCGCTATCCCTCCTATTAGATTTCCAAGTCAGTTATTTATTCCAGACCGTAAACGTAAACTTCACTCAAAGAGCAATAGCCGTCTCTGAAACTTTCCGTCATCTTTATCTTGACATAACGACCCTTTGTCGGAGTAACGGCGAAAGTCTGGGCTTCAAGTATCTTCTGCATGCTGAAGGTTCCCACCTTTGTCCAGTTTTCCTTATCGGAGCTGATATAGAATTCACCCGCTTTTGTATCTCTGTTGGTATCATGTTGCCGTTGCATCAAAGCAAGCTGGGTGAAAGTATATTCTTTCTTGGTATCGATAATCAACTCATAGGGGAGAGGAATCCTGTTACCGGTCTGCCAGGTGGAATGCCAGAAAGTACCCAGATTATCATCCAACACACAGCCTGCCACACCGTTTCCGGCACCTTCACCCGTCAGTTCTTCCGTATCGGCTTCTGCTGTCCAGCCCGTGCGGTCCAGTTTATTTCCCATGATGCGGATGGCCAGCGGATATACCGCTTTTGCTTCAGCTATTTCAAACTGGGAAACTTCCGCAACCCTGACAGGCAACATATAATCGCCCGGCGTCAATTGGTTGCCGTTTATCGAGATTTCCAGTTCAAGGGTGGTAGTTCCCACAGGCAATGCCGCCGTTTCCGGCACGGTATAAGTACCTTCGGGCAACGCCTTGTAATTCGTGCCATAATCCAAGTTGTATTCCTGAATATAATCATTATCTACCACCAGTTTAGCTTCCAGCTCCCATAAGTTATTCGTATCGAGGCCGAACTTCACCTTCTGCATGATGGTAGAGACAGAGCCGTATTGGAACTGCTGCACCACGAGCGTCGGGTCGGCGAATCCTATGGCAGGTGTAATTACCGCTTTCAGTTTCAGGAAGAGTTCATCCTTATCGGCATTGATAGAATCCGTTTCGCTGGTGACCTTCAGAGGCAACACCCAGACAGCATCCGGATTGCTTTCCATAGCTGCTTTCACAACTTGGGGCTTCAAGGCTATTTCCACCAGTTTATAGCGGTCGGCAGACGAGAAGTCCACACTGGTTGCAGCCAGTGAATAGGCATCCTCACCTATCAGTTTGTAGTTCACCGCTTCCGGTATGCTATATTCCGCATCGAGTTCGGACTGCGTCAATACCCTGATGGTTGCAGCAGCCGTCAGACTGGGATCGCTTCCCGATTTGATGACTGAAAGTGTATACAGGTTGTCTGCATCCGTATCATACAGCGTCACTTCCTGTTTACCGCTATTGTTCACATACAATATTTTATGGTACTCTTCGGGTACCAGTTGGTCCAAATCATATTTTGATTCGCTGCAGGCGCCCAGCAACACCAAGCCTCCTGTCAACAAGATTGTTCTTATTTTCATAACATGTTGTTTTTGTTTAGAGATTGATTAATATCCGGGTGCCTGTATTAACTGCGGGTTGCTATAAAGCTCGTCCATACCACTGCGCGACCACACGGGGAGCAGATACAGTCTGTCTTCCCATTTGAACGGCTGGTTAATCAGTGTCGGCTTATTGAAATCCTCGAAGCTCGGATTCACACGCAGTCCGTCCAGACCGTAGCGGGCACCGGCTTTCAGCATTTCAGGAGCCACCATCCAACGGCGCAGGTCGTAGTAGCGGTGTCCTTCTTCAAAGAGTTCCACGAAGCGCTCGTTGCGTACCCAGTCGGTCAAGGTCATGTCACTTGTAATATCAGCATCGGTCAAATCTTCGAAACCGGCACGGCGGCGAATTTCATTCAGGTTACTGAGGGCTTCGCTTGTATTGTCCAGCGCAGCATAACATTCCGCCAGATTCAGATAAAGCTCTCCCATGCGGATGAATGGACGGCGGATAGCAGTATGGGTACGCGTACCGTCGGCACCATAGTAAATATTGGGATCGATGAACTTCTTCGTCAGATAACCAGTTCCCACACAGTTACGGGTATTACTCGTATTATATCCGTTGGTATTGGTATTCTTCATATTCAGCCACAGCGGTCCGCCATTATTAATCTTCGGACTATACTGTCCACCGTCGAATGCAATCCATGCATAGAAACGGGCTTCGCGCCTGGAGTTCAGCTTGATGATATCATTCTTCACGTCCTCTCCATCCAGACGGTCGGTGGCAAGTGCCGGACTTTGAGTGCCCTCATAGAAGCGGGTGTACCATTGGTCTTCAGGATAGAAATCAGAATCCTTCGCCGGCAGTTTACCGTTCTCTGTATAGAAGTGTTGCACGGAGTACAGTGTCGGGGCATCGCCTGCCCAGCCGCCTGTATATTGTCCGTTACTTCTCTTCACTACTTTATTCGGCAAGCGCCAATCGGTAGCCTCACCGCTATTATTGCCATCTATCGCAATGCGTTGTCCCCAGATCAATTCTTTGTTATTGTCACCTTCGTTAGCCGAAATCAGATACTGGAACATACGCACGCGTTCCTTGAACTCGCGGTTTTCCTCGGTATCCTCTTCACGTCCCGGGATGAAAGGAAGACCCAGATTGTCACGATCGGCTTTCCGGTTGGCAGCCTCTATGTCGAAGAGTTGGTAACCAGCTTCTTTGGCAGCAGTCAGAGCTTCCTGGCAAGCAGTCAGGGCACGTGTCCACTTCTCTCTGCTGTAAGTATTGCTCACCAGTTCATATCCGTATCCCGGAGTTTCGTAATTCTTATTCTTCCATTCCGGATGGGGGAATGAACCGTTCCACAACGGAGAAGCGGCATACAACAGTACGCGGGCTTTCAAAGCCTTGGCTATCGTGGATGTGGCACGTCCCAGGTAATTGGTAGAGCGCGTTGCAGGAAGTACACGGGCAGCATCATCCAGCTTGCCCACAATGTAATCTACACAATAGTCAAAGTGCGAACGTCCCGGAATGCCATCGTTCGTGATGCCCGGATCTACCTTTGTAAGAATCAGGGGACACGGACCAAAAGCCTGCAATACACGGAAGTGATAATAGGCTTCCAGGAAATAGCATTCAGCCTTATACTCTTCTTTATCTTCTGCCGTCACGCCAACCGGCTGTAGTTCGTCAATCAGACTCAGGAAATGGTGTACATAGCCCAAGCTGTTATAGCTGGGAACCCAGATACTCTGGTCGTCACCACCCCAACTACTATAGAATGTTGGAGAAATGGTTCCCCAAGCCACTTGCTGCTGATAGTTGGAGTATTCGTAAGGAGCTGCAGATTCATCCGCCGACAGTTCAAAAGAATGATACTGGAACGGGGTTGAACGCGGAACATTGATATAACAGGAGTACAAGAAGCTCAACGTGGCTTCCTGATCTTTCATAGTGTCTTTAAAATCAGCCTGTGCGGGCGGAATGACATCCAGATAATTACATGATGCCAAGCAACAGGAAGTTATCAGTACCTGTGCTGTTCGGGTTATTTTAGATGTAAGTTTCATATCTCGAAATGGTATTAGATTGTTTTAGAATGTAAATTGAACACCCAGATTGAAAGTACGTGAGAACGGATAAGCATTCCATGCCAGTTCCGGATCCCATAGCTTGAAGGGGCTGAATACCGCCAGGTTATCTCCGCTGAAGTAAATGCGGCAGTAGGGCAGACGATAGCCGATTTCCAGTGTCTTGAAGCGGAGGAAGTTTCCGTTGCGTAGCCAGAAGGTACTGGGTTGTATATTGTTGTTGATATCGGTCTTGCTGATACCCAGACGCGGATAAGCGGCATTGGGATTCGGATTGTCCACCGACCAGTGGTCGTTTGCAATCCACTCCATCAGGTTTCTTTCCAGTGTCTCGCCTTCTTCGCCATCTCCACCGCCTGATAAGAACGGAGCCATACCACTGTTAATCATAATCTTGCGTTTTGCCGAGCCGTTGAAGAATACACCGAAATCAAAGTTCTTGTAGACCACGTTCAGACCGAAACCATACTGGATGCGGGGCACATGGTTGTAGGGTGAAATCATCACCTGGTCTTCGGAAGTAATCTTACCGTCACCGTTGACGTCACGATACTTAAGGTCACCCGGCATGATATTGGCACTCAATTGCGACTGGTCCGGAGAGTTAGCTATTTCCTCTTCGCTGGAAAAAAGACCTTCGGCAATGTATCCTTTGTGAGTATTCAACGGCTTACCGGTATTGGTCTGCCAAACATACGGATAGTCGGGTTCGTCCACATACTTCTGTTCGTTCTGGTTGTAAGTGAAGTTGCCGCGGAAATCTACCGTCAGGTCTTTCCCGAATTGCTTCGTCCAGTTCACACTCAATTCAACACCTTGATTCACTACCTCTCCGATGTTACTCCAGGGAGTTGATCCCCAGTATCCCAACATGACAGGCCAGGATGCACGAGCCATCAGAATACGGTCGCGTACGTCATGGAAATAATCGAACGTAATATTCACCTCATTAAACAGTACCATATCGACACCGATATCGAACTTCTTCACATGCTCCCATCCGGCATTCTCCACAGCCAGCACCCAGAAGGCAGGACCTTTCTTATTAGTTTCGCTTGACGGAAGTCCGGTCCAGAAGTCAGACGCCTTGCCTATACCGATGTTATTCTGATAGAGGAAGTGCGGAGCACCACCGGCAAATGCATCACTACCTACAAGGCCATAGGAACCTCTGATCTTGAAATGGTTGACATATTTGCTGACCGGCTCCCAGAACTTCTCGGAACTCACTACCCAACCGGCGGAAACAGCCGGGAAGAACTCAAAACGCTGACCGGAAGCCAGACGCTCGGAACCGTTGTAACCGAAGTTGAACTCAAGCAGATATTTGTTGGCATAATCATACGTCACACGTCCCGAATAACCTTGGTTACGGTTCGGCAACTGCGTCTGACGATATTCACGCATCATGTACATGGCCATAGCCGACAGATTATGGTCGCCGAAACTACGTCTCCAGTCCAGACGGGCATCAAAATAGAAAGTCTGGTCCGAATTACGGGCAATATCAGACTGGCTAAGGAACTGGTCACCGGTTTGCAACAGTTGCATTTCATAAGTACCTGTCTCCGGATTCCATGAACCGTCCTTCACCTTATACATATTGGATTTGATAGAACGGTTATAAGATGATTCCGACCAGTTTTTGAAGTTCACCAATGCTTTGAAACTCAAACCTTCGGTAATCATCTTCAAATCCTGGTTCAATGCGATGGAAGTATTCAGCGTATTGAAATTGGTTTCTTTGAAAGAACTCATCATATACTCATAGGGGTTTTTGCCAACAACGCCCGGCTTCATTTCCGCTCCACCGAAACGGATGAAACCTTCATCACCATCTTGCTGGGGAAAATAGGCGGGGAATGCCACCGGATTGGTGCGCATCACCATGTTGTACAAGTCTGTAGTCTTATAGTTTGGACCTTGCATATTACCTATCTGAGCCATCATACGCATGTCGATGGTAGTAGTAGTGGTCAGCTTATAAGAGATGTTGTTCTGGAAGTTATATTGCCAGTTGTTGATGTTTGGATTGTAGTAATAATCCGGTGCATCGAGAAGTCCCGTATCGTGGTTGGCCTGAAGACTCATATAGTAAGTCACGCGCGAACCACCACCCGATACATTGACATTGGCACGCTGATTGTAATTACCGTCCCGGTAAATCATATCGAACCAGTCCACATCAGGATACACATAAGGATTGGTACCCAGCTCCGTGTTCAGTATCTGGTCTTCACTGAATTTGGGAGATGTAATCGGAGTCAGACTTCTGGCCTGCGCCGCTTCATTGTAAGTGCGCATGTAAGTGGCACCGTCAGCAAACTTCGTCACCTTTGTCGGTTTGAAGTAAGAGGCTTCCAGAGATACATTGACGGTAGCCTTTGTATTCTCCTGACCTTTCTTGGTGGTCACCAACATTACGCCGTTTGCACCACGGTTACCGTAGATAGCAGTTGCCGAGGCGTCTTTCAGCAAAGAGAAGCTTTCGATGGATTCTGCGGGAATACGGTTCAAATCGGCAGACGAGATTTCAATGCCATCCAGCAGAATCAACGGAGATGCCGAACTGCCGAATGTATTGATACCACGAATATAGAACTCGGAAGTAGAACCCGGCTCACCACTATTCACCATAGACACCACACCCGCCAGTTTTCCGGCCAGTGAACCGGTAAGTGAAGAGGAAGGCGCTTTCAAAGTAGCTCCTTTCACGGTAGTGATGGCGCCCGTCACGGATACTTTCTTCTGTGTACCCTGGCCTACAATCACAACTTCATCCAGTACCTCGTTGTCCGATTCCAGTTTCACGGTCATCACACCCAGATCGCCTACCATCAGCGTCTGTGGTTTGTAACCGATATAAGAGAATATCAATTCCGTCTTGCTCGTAACGTCAATCTTGAACCGACCATCAACATCGGTGATGGTGCCCCCTTCCCGACCTTGTACTTTCACATTCACACCAATCAGTGTTTCTCCGGTAGAGGCGTCAACAACTGTTCCTACCAGAGTACGTTTCTGTGGTGTCTGATTTTGAGTAACGATTTGCACTGAGGCGTCAGCCGACTCTGCCATGACAACAGAGGGATAACTACAAACAAAACCAGTGCAAACGAGTAGTCCGGCAAGGACTCTCCGATTGTTTTTCAATAATACTGACTTCATCATCTTATTAGATTAAAGTTAAAAAATAAGTTAGATTCTTTTATTATATATTGGGATATATATCTTGTTTTAAGTTGGAAGTGTATAATAATATAAAGCCGAAAAGACTGCACAGTCCTGCCAAGGCAAGACTGTGCCAAAGCCAGTTCAGCTTTCTATCGGTTATGTCAGAGATTAATGCGTTTCAATTGTAATAGAGGCATCCGGCAGCCCTTCGGCAGATACTTTCACCTGTATCCCGCCCTTTTCTTCCGTGGGCTGAACGATGGCAATGGCTCTGCCACGGAACGTTTTCGGAGTGAGTGAACGAAAACTCTCCATATCATCATAAGCTGCATTACCACCGGCTATGACACGTCCTTCGCCGGAGTATTCTATCTTAACAGGGAGGAAAGCATCGGGAACCACATTTCCATCTTCATCCACCACCTCTATCTTCACGTAAGAAAGGTCGTCTTTGCAGGCTTTAATCCTGCTACGGTCGGCAGTCAGACGAATGGCGGCAGGCGCTCCGGCAGTTTTCAGGATGAATTCTTCCCTACCTTTAGAGTTTACGGCTTTCAGCGTACCCGGTTCGTAAGGAAGTTCGAAAGTAGCGGTGTAGTTTTCCTTACCGGTCTCTTTTTCGCCTACCAGACGGTCGTTCAAGTAGAGCTTTACTTTAGGGGAACGGCTGTAGACATTCACTGTCATAGTCTGCCCTTCACGGCCTTTCCAGTTCCAGCTTACAAGTTCGTTGGGCCAGCCCCAACCGTTTACCACTTCTTGCTTACCGGGAGTGACAGGGGCATGGACAGCCATCGTTATCGGACGCTCACGCCATAGCACGTCACGATAGTAGGATTGGGGCTTCTTATCGCCACAAAGATCAATGTCTCCGCACCAGCCATTATACCAGGGCCAGCCCATGAATTGCGGATTGTGTTCACCGGGAGCAAGCTCGAGGGCATGGGCAAGCCCGGCCTCACCGAGGTAATCAATGGCAGTCCAGACGAAATCGCCTATTATATAAGGATGCTTCTCTACCAGATTCCAGTTCTGCGCAGCTTCTTTAGGATAGGATTCACTGCCGTAGATGACACGGTCGGGGTAGGCGGCATGGTCACTTTCGTATTTGTGCCACACATAATTATAGCCTGCCACATCCAGGTTTCGGAAGATTCGGTAAGAATCTTTATCCCAAGTGAAGTGACGTCTGTCCCAGAAGTCATTCGAGCCTATGGTGGTGAAACGGGAAGTATCGTATTGGCGAATTGTGTTAACCAGCCTTTTGGAAATGAGATCTCCCTCGGGTTCATCGGCACGTTGTTCCACTTCATTCCCGATGCTCCACATAATGATGGAGGGGTGGTTACGGTCGCGACGGACGGATGCAGCCAAGTCACGGTCACTCCATTCATCAAAGAATTGGTGATAGTCTTGTTCGCGCTTCGCCCTCTGCCATTGGTCGAAGGTTTCGTGAATCACCAGAATGCCATGTTTGTCGCAAGCATCAAGGAAATGTTCGGAAACCTGGTTGTGCGAACATCTCACGGCATTGTATCCGTTGGCTTTCAACAATTCCACTTTCCGTTCTTCGGCACGGTCGATGGCTGCGGCCCCCAGCAGTCCGTTGTCATGATGAATACAACCGCCTTTCAGTTTCATGGGTTTACCATTCAACAGGAAGCCTTTCTCAGCAGAGAAGGAGATGGTTCGGATACCAAAAGGAACTGTAATCTTATCGTATTCCTTTTCGTCTGAAAAAAGAGATACTTCCGCCGTATAAAGCAGCGGTGTATCTACTGACCATAATTCGGGCTTTTTGATTGAGAAAGATGCTGCCACCGGAGTCTCATCAGAGAGTTCCACGTCTTGTGAAGTTGAAAACACTTCGTTTCCGGCAGGCGAATATATTTTAATACCTATTTTACCTGATTTATTTTGCAGGCCCTCATTATGTATAACAGTAGAGAACTTTATTACAGCATCCTTCTTTTGCAGTTCGGAAGCATCAACAAAAGTATCCCATTTATCCAGATAAAGTTTATTGGTTTTTATCAGCCATACGTGGCGGAAGATGCCCGAACCGGCATACCAACGGCTATTACGCCCCGCATTCACCACTTTCATGGCAATCGTATTCGGGATACCGGGAACATTCAGATAAGGAGTAATATCTACTTTATAGGACGTATAGCCATAGACATTGAAATTGGCTTTCTTGCCATTTATCCAAAGTTCGGACTGATTGTATACTCCTTCAAAATAGAGAACAATGCGTTTATCGGCATCACTTCCGGAAAGCGTGAATTCTTTCCGGTACCAGCCTTCACCACCTACGGTCTGTCCTGTGTCAACATTTCCTTCGCTCATACGCGAGAAGGGGCCGATGGTGACGCCTTCTTTCTGGAAAGGCAACGGTTCCACACTCCAATCGTGAGGAAGGTCAAGAACTCTCCAGCGGCTGTCATTGTATTCCGGCTGTTCGGCATTGGCAACAATGCCCAAATGAAATTTCCAGTTTTTATCGAAAAGAGTTTTCCTGTCGGATGCATGGAGTAGCGCGTCCGGTGATAATGTGAATAACAACACACAGATAAGAAGCAATTTGCTTACTGTTTTCATAATACTAATCACGATTTAAGTTGAATAATCCGAGGGACAAAATAAGTCCTTTGCAGATTAAGAGAAAGGATAAAAACAGGTTATCGACGGGATACAATTCATTCATGAAACGATTTTATACCCCATTGAAAGGATTTTATACCCTGCTTGAACCAGCCGTTCCCATAGCTTTGCCATCCTTTTGCCAAAGCTTAGGCAATGTCTTGACAAGGCTGTGGCAAAGTCTTGCCAAAGCTTAGGCAAGAACTCTGCACAGTGTGTTCTCTTTAATGCTTCACCGTGAACTTACGCGTAGCCGAACGGTTACCATCTACAAGCCGCAACATGTATAGTCCGGCAGGAAGTTCTGAAACATTCAACGTTGCAACACCAGTCCCGGCTGCCATCCCGGAAGAAAGAACTGAAACGCCCTGCATATTATAAATATGGAACGAGACTTTACCGGACGACGGGACAGAAGTATAAGTCACCTGCAATTCCCGGTCGGCAGGCAAAGGGCCGATAAACCATTCATCTCCGGATATCTGCGGGGTCGGGATGCCTACTGATTCGCCTTGGGCCAGCTTCTTAATCTCTTCCTCCGGCAACTCATAATTATAGACTCTGAAATCATCAATAGCTCCCTTAAACATCGGGTCGGTCGCAAACTGGCTGCGTCCGATGTAGTTCAGACATGGTTTAATATCAATCGGACGGATAGTAATATCTCCGGATGAAACAGCCAATTCTCCATTGACATAAATCCCGGCTTCCGCCTCGCCGACAGTAACAGCCAAGTGCACCCAGTTGCCAACGCGTATGGGAGAAGGCAGGATTGTTTCCAAAGACTGCTCCTCACCACCATTTTTCATTGCCAAACGAAGGGATTGCGTATCAGAACTATAAGTCAGGAACATGTACTGATTCTCTCCGCTGCCAAAGTCGAAGACACGCTGCCAGTCGGCACCGCCCTCCCACTTCAC
>OGIE01001042.1_pt1 | contig 40204 bp, 32 predicted proteins | sample 1571581 | NCBI WGS metagenome assembly OGIE01 (sample SAMEA2582021, study PRJEB24529) | metagenome | biome: Human gut stool | place: China | collected 2011 | reverse complement strand
TAACTGCCCAGATCTTTTTTAGCCACAAGCGTTACAAAAACGCTTGACCACAACACTGGTGTAGTAGTGGTGTAGTAAATGGTATAGTAAACTTAAGCTGCTGCCACCATACTTGCTGTTTATCCAACAGCAAAACCCCTGTCGCCGCGAAGCAGGAGATGGATGGTTGAATAATCATTCAGGTACTCGTCGAGAATCGGCTTCAGGAAATCGGTTACACCGGTACAGGAATAAGCCACTCCTTCACGGAGCTGGATTTTTATCAAATCACCAGTGATTCCGTCATGACAAACGAGCGGATAGTAGCCATTGCTCTGATAATGGAAGTTAAATGCCCTGCCTTCCCGTTTGCCATATGCTGCGAGAAGCGTGGAATCCAGATCCAGGATCACTGCCTGAGGCATCTGGATGCTGTAGATCCTTTTTCTGAGTATCCGGCTGATCTCCTGGAACTGCTTTAAAGTGTCTTCATCCTTGCGGTTAAAGAATCTTGATACTGTTGGCTGAGATGCTAATGCGGATTTTTCAAGTACAGCTTTAAAAACAGGATCATTGGTCAGTTCATCCGAAGCATCATCTTCGAAGTAACCGGTCATGATCATATATATCATCTGGAGAAGGTTATCCCTGTCCGTATGATATCGAAACACTGCAGAATCATTGGTCTTAAATGAACGGTTTAAAAGTCATTCAATGCCAAGTTTGCTTATGAACTCTTTGATGAGGAATAAGCCTGCATCGGAGAATAAGTCGCCTCCATCAAAATCTATTTTAATTTGCCTATTACTTTGAAGTGAAAAGGTGTTTTTAATACTCATAAAGGGCTCCTTTGTTTGGGATGATTAAGACTTTAGATACCTTAATTTTACCACAAATGGATGCTCTTTTTTATTCACTTAACAAGTGAAAAGCAATATGCAATTAAAATACAGTAACTATGTGGCTTTCAGCCACAATCACGGCTTTGCCGTGAATAATTCAGGATTAATAGGCAAATTTATTAATGCGCAATTAACATTTCTCATCAAAACTTTCCACCTCGACCTCCGTGAGTCGAACCGGAAGCCGATCTGTGCGTACTGCTTCCATGCATAGTACCACTACTACTGTTATGTGCGCCACCTCCGGATGTTTTGCTATCCTTCGGTTTTGCGGTGCGCGCGATTGTGTGATAGAGAAAGAGATCACGACTTGCATTCAAATGAAAACTGCCTTTTTTTACATAGCTGTTTGCAGTCGCCTGCGGGCGAACCGTCTTCATTCCACTAACCATACTGCCAACAACTACTCCGGCAAGTCCCGCCCCAATCAAAATAGAAAGAGGAATCCACATCACCGGCATTTTCTCTTCGGAAAAATCTTCATTATCATAAGGATTTCCATTTCTCGCACGCGTGATAAAATCATCACACAGAGAAGCATATGTCTCAAAAGCCTGCGCATAGTCTCCATCTGCAAGATCCAGTGTCATCGCTTCCCCTATGTATTCAATTCCTGCATCTGTAAACGCAGTAATCCCAAACCCATGTGTATCAATGTACCAATCACGATCTTCCATGCTGATGAGAAGCAAAATCCCATCTTTTTCTTTTCCATAACCAAACTTGCAAGATTCATAGATATTCTCTGCATAATCTGACACACGATCATATCCACCCAGATCCGGAGTCACCACAAGTGTCACATCCATCTTCTGACGAATACTGATTTCATCCAAGCGTTCCTGAAGATCATACTCTTCCGCTTTCGTGAGAACTCCTGCCAGATCACTGACTCGATCGTACTCATCCGCAAATCCACCCTTGGCAAAAGCTGACATCACCATCAAACCACAATATATCAGGCAGACAAGGAGCATCCACAGAAACAGGCGTAATCGCTTTAATTTTTTCTTTTTCATCATTCTATTCCGCTCTCCCTCCCTGCTTAAATTCCAACCAGATGCAACAGGTAAACTCCTCCATAAGTGAGAACACTGAACACAGCCGTTAACCCCAGCATCCATTTCACAGCAACCGATTTATCAACTGGAAGATCTCCGACAAATTTTCCGGTCTGACCATTCATCGCAAACGTATATTTCTTTCCATTCCAAGTTGTATTCAAAAGCCACACCGGATACAGCGCATACTTTGCCTTTCCACCATGAAGCTGAATCCTGCTGTTCTCCGGCATAACTGTGGCATATCCCTGCACCGTATTCCGAAATGCCTCCTCTGTGGAACGTCTTACACGCGTATTTGCCCGCTCAATGCTCTCTTCTGCTGTCACATCATGCTTATCCGCCAAATATCCCGCCAGATAAGCTGTCTGAAAATCTACCGCCTGCGAACAATCATACGGCTCGATGGATTCCATCAGTTCATCCGCCATCTTGGCAGAACCATCCACAGGAACATTTTCAAATGCCACCTTGCCTTCCCGATGAAGCAGAAAATACCTCGTCTCTGTATAATAATAATTCCGATCACTCCAACTGCGCACCTTTGTCGCCCGATAGCGCACCTGAGCATCCGCATCTGTGTCAAAAAGCCAGAACGGAACATAAATTCCCTTGATTTCCTCAATGTGATTCTGATCTTTAAAAATCTTGGGTAAAAGACGCTTTCCAGTCAAATATCGGTTAAAAGCCTGCTTCGCTGACTTCTTGTCCAGTTTAAACGGAATCACCAGATCAGGCTTTAGAGTTCCGGAAAACTGATCCATCATCACGATCGGCGTCCCGCAAAATGGACAGGCTGTCGCACCCGTATTAACGTCTGCGATGATTTCTCCCCCACAGGAGTTACAGATAAATGATCGAAGACCTTCCGTTTCACCTGCTTCCCATTTTTTTCCGGCAGTCGTCTCCCATTTCATCTGGTCCGGTTGTTCCTTCTGCAATTCTGCATCATAATTTTGAAGCGTCTCCATCTCAAATTCCGTGTCACAGAACGGACACTTCATTTTTTGAACAGTACTGTCAAACGCAAGCGATCCCCCGCAACAAGGACATTTATATTCCTGCATTGTCGGCATATCCTCATCACCTCACTTTTCTCATGCTTCCCATGAGCTATGAGCTCATCCTCTGTATCCTGCATATATATCTATATATTATCTATATATCCATGTTCATATATCGCTTAGTACCACTCATCTTCACATTTCACAATTCGCACAATACACGAACAATCGGCAATTATGATTTAAACTCAATCATCCGAGATACGGATTCTTTGCCCCACAGTTTGAACAGAATTTTCCCTTATTCACGGCTCCGCACGAACAAGTCCAGCTCTCATCGACCGGTCTCGGTGAACCGCACTCTGAGCAAAATTTACCCGTTGCAATCGCTCCGCATTTGCATTTCCATGAACCGATCTTCACCGGCTCCGGTCTCTTCGCTCCACATTCCGAACAAAACTTTCCGGTTGCCATTGCGCCACAGCTGCATTTCCATGCATCTCCATTCTCCGATGCTCCCACCTGTGAAGATGTCTGTAAAGCTGCTCCTGTACCACTCATTTCATTCAGCGCACCAAGTCCGGCATCCTTCGCACCTGCCATCTGCTGATTCATCCTCTGTTGATTGAGCATCTGTTGGTTCATCTGGTTCTGGACCCCCATATTATAAAGGTTCTGAGCCGAGGCAAATCCGCCCTGCGCCCCCATTCCAGTCATTCCCATGCCCATAAATCCTGTCATCGCACCAGCAGAATTCCCTGCCGCAGTCTGCATGGCATCTGCGGTCGCATTCGTCATGCGTCCTGCCATCATGAATGGATTCGCACCGACACTCGCCGCATCCTCCATCTCATTAATTTTCTTCAGATCTTCTTCCGTGAGAGTGATCGGATTCAACGCAATCTTCTCAACCGAAATCCCTCGATTCTCGATCCATTCCTGCTTTAAGGCATTGTTCATCGCTGCTTTAAGCGCATTTGCCTTTGCCGGAATCTGCGCCGGACGAAGCTCCTGCTCTGCCAACTCTCCAAAAGCCGGCTGTAAGGCATCAATAAACTCTGCTTTCAGCTGAGCGTCAATCTGGTCTCGCGTAAACTCATATTCCACATTTCCGCAAAGTCTCGTATAAAACCGCAATGGGTCAGAAATCACATAAGTGTAGACGCCATTACAGCGAACCTGTACGGTACGGCTGATCCCAATTCGCTTATTGACGACCTCAAACATAATCGGACTCGGCGTGCCAAACTTATTGTCAATGATCTCTTTCGTATTGAAATAATACACGCGCTGGTCTTTGCCTGTATCTCCGCCGTAAGTGAAACGCTTTCCAATTGTCTTAAACGTCGCCTTGATGCCGTCTCCAAGACCTCCAACAAAAACAGATGGCTCTGTGGACGTATCGTATGTAAATTCACCCGGCTCTGCGCAGACCTCCACGATCTTGCCCTGTTCCACAATGATCATACACTGACCATCTGCCACTGCAATCCCGGAACCATTGGAAATAATGTTATCATTTCCTCTCGTATTAGAAGAACGTCTCCCCGTTCGCTTCTGACCTCTTCTCATCAAAACATCATTTGGCAGAGCATCGCAATAGAAAAATTCCTTCCACTGATCCGCAAGTGTACCACCCAGTGCCCCAATTCCTGCTCGAATAAGTCCCATACTTCCGTTTCCTTTCGCAATGTATTTTGCAATTCACAAATAAATAATTATAAACTTACCTTCTACTCTGTTATTGTTTGATAGGTTTTTGATTTTGCTACATCTTTTAATCTTGTATCGTATTATTTATTGTACTCGATTTCTGCTGAGACTTCAAATTATGTATTTATAAATTTTCTGTTGCGATTTTATTTAATTGTATTCCGTGTATTTTTTCGGCTCCATACAGAATAAGGATCATGTATTTCTACACAATCCTTGTCTTTTCTATTTTTTATTTTCCCATATTCAGATAATAATGTACACAGAGATTTTTTCATGATAACGGTCAAGAAAAAAATTTCTTTCAGAATCACTGACATAAATATCTCCATACAATCTTTGCGCCAGAGTATACTCATATGTGATCTCACCCACTGCATGTTCCATCAAAAGAAACGGAATTTTCTGCAATTATATCTCTCCTCCATTTTTCTTCAACTTCTCTTTCTGAGAAGTTCTTCTCTCAATTTATCTGGAACCTGCCTCCAATAGTGCCTGCTTTAACTCATCTTCAATCTTTGCAAGTTCCTGCTGGGCTTGTTCGCGTCTTCTTGATCCTTCTTCATGGATTTTCACGACCTCATTGATGGACGCAATGACATCCGCATTGACTTTTCTTAAAGTCTCTACATCCACAATTCCACGCTCAGAAGCCTGCGCTGCATCAATTGCACCCTGTCGCAGTGTTTCCGCATTTCGCCGGAACATCTCATTTGTCATCTCATCGACTGCACTCTGCGCACTCAATGCCTTTCTCGCATGCTCAATTCCAAGTGCAAGCACCATCTGGTTTCTCCACAGCGGAATTGTATTGATAATATCTGAGCGAAGCTTGTCCACAATCTCCTGATCCGCATTCTGAAGCAGACGAATCTGAGGAGCCATATGAATCGAAACTAATCTCGTCGTTTCCAGATCAAAAATTCTCTTTTCAAAACGTACACAAGCATCCTCATAGTCTCTGTAAAGCTGTACATCCAGCTGGTCACCGGTCTGCACCGATTTTTCTCTCAGCTCTACTAACTTTGTATTTCTTGCAAGCACAAGTGCCTTCTTTCCCGCAATGATGTACATCGTCAGCTCCTTGTAAAATTCAAGGTTCATATCGTACATCTGGTCAAACACAAATACATCCTTCGTCAAAACCTGCTGATGTCTCTGCAAATCTTTTTCAATTTTCTTGATATTTGCCTCTGCACTCTCATAATTTGCGATCAGATAAGTGACTTTCTGTTTTCCCTTTCTGAGCCAGCCAAATAATCCCTTCTTTTCAGCCGGGGCATTTGTACTGCCGATTGCGACGCGAAGTTCCCTTAAACTATCTCCTACCTCACCAAATTCCTTTGTCTTTACATTCGCCGTTATCGAAGTTGAAAAACGAGAAATCCCTCTCTGCGCACTTGCGCCATAGGAATTGACCATTTTCACATTCGAGATATCAATCTGTTTTACAAAGGCTTCAACCTGTTTTTTCTCCTCATCTGACAGCATCGATTCATCCACTGCACCCGCTGTTGCTCCAGATGAATCAGCTTCGCCTTCAAGTCCTTTTTCCTTTAAGGATGGCTCCATAAATGACATGTCATACTCTACTTCATCCGGATTCAACGTAAGCGCCGGAGATTTTACCTCCTGCGATTCCTGTGCCATTGACTCCGGGTTTTCACTTGCATTCTTTTTATCCTTTTCCTCACTCATTGGAATCCCCTCCCACTCCACGTATCTTAGCATATTTTCATGTGTCTTATCTCTTATTTTTTTACGTTCTTACACTACTTTTGTTTTCTTACACAGTTACGCACAATTTATCCTTTAACGTATTTTGAATTCAGAACCTACATAGCCATCCTGACTCATCATACTGTCAAGTGCTTTCGCCTTTGCACGAATCTCAATCATCGCATATTTGCAGATTTCCTCAATCTTTTCATTCACACTAAGCACAAGTTTCTCGATCGCGTCCATGACTTCTTTCTCAGTTTCATTTATCAGCGCCTCACCGATATCGAGATCCAGATACTCCAGGTATGTAGATGTCAACTCCAATGCTTCTGGAATATAATACTCATAAAATTGAGAGAGATCTGCCTCATAAATACCGCCAAATTTCTCCGCCGTTTCCTGCAAGACAGACATGCGCTCAATCAACTGATTCATTAATTCATCCATACTCTCAGGCAGTTCACATTCTAAAAGTAAATGGCAGGCTTCCGTATAAGCCGGTATCGTCTGCTGTTCGATTAACCATTCAAATTGATCGGTATTCAGTTTCGGTCTCTTCCGTTTCACTGGTTTGGGGCTTGCCATTATTTCCGGATTGACCACGGATGCCGGATTAGATACTTCTTCTGAGTTAAGCACTGCATCCTGTTTAACTCTCAGCTCAGGCTCCACCTTCATTTCTGGATTTGCTGAAATTTCCGAATTTGATTCCAAATTCAATTTAGAATTCGATTCCAACGAAGCACCTGATTTTCCTCCTGCTTGACCCTGACCCTGCGCGTGATATGTGTGATATGCTTGATATGCTTGAGTCTCCGGCTGTGTCGGACACAAATCATCATCTGACTTTATATCAAAATTTTCTCCAAACAATCCTGCCGTGATCGCCTGATCGTAATCCACCATATCAAACGGAATCCCGTCGTCCATTCCCCACTCATCCTCAGAAAAATCCGAATTCATGATGTCTTTCCCTGAAGAGCCCGAAGAAATTGCCCCTTCTCTTTTCGGTGGCAATGCCTTTGTTACCCAAGCACTCCGAACATCTTCCCAAAACGCTTTCTCTATCATTCGTTTTCACCCTTATAGTCTATTCCAAAAAGTGCATGCGGACAATATCTCGCATGTGGACAAAATTCACAATTTCTTGATCCACCTGCCCCCACTCTCTCCGGATAAATATCCCTTCTTCCGTTCTGATTCATGAGCATCGATGCCATTTTCTCTGCATATGCGTAAGTCTCATAATCCAAAAAGGTGAGATTCCACCGTTCATTGGTATATTTATACTCTCCATCAACCGTGCAGCTTTCCTCACTTCTCGGCAGTTCCCAGCGCAAGGCATCATCGAGCATCTGGCGCTTCTCCGCCTTTCGAATATATGGAAATAATTCAAAGACCTGCTCTGCAATCTCCTCGACAGAATATCTGTCCTTCAACAATTTCTTTAAAATCTGAATGAGCCGGACAATCGCTCTGTTTTGCTGATACTCATTCACATAGGCAGGGCTGTCCCCCAAGACACTGCTGTACACATAGCGCATCGGACACACGGAATATTCGAGTTCATCCTCGCGCAAATGGAGATCCTTATTTTCCTCAATTGAGTAAGCCTTATCAAAATGCTGATGTTGCGGAACACCTGCCACATACTGCAAATCCAGATTCCGAACCGTGGAATCCTGAATTTTCGCATCTGACAACTTATCCAACAGGGTAATATACGGAGACGGCGAGAAACGCTTTTCTCCCTGCTGATAGACCCATGAAAGTTCCACTTCCTGATTTTTCAAAGCATTATACACATAATAACGATTGGAAAGCGTGAGCAACTGATCGTTTTCCAACCAATTTGACAGATACGTTTTTTCCGTCGTTGCATTAATTTTGCTCAAAAGCTCTCCATCCAGTGGCCAAGTGTATTTTCCCGGCATTCCCGGCAATTTTGTGATGTCCGCCAAGCAGATATGCACTTTTCCTTTTGCAGAAACAGAAGCCGATTCAATCTGAAAAATATGGAAAACCAGAGTCTTTAACTGATTATTTTTTTCTTCCTCATCATCGAGTTTTCCGCTCATAAAAGAGAGCAGTGCCGTCGCTAAATCCCCCGGATAGCACAGAAAATCTTTGATTTTTTCATTTTCAAGAGCCTTAAAAATCTGCTTTACCTTTTCCTTCTCTTCTAAATACAGCTCCTGAGGCATTCCGTCATTCCTATACAGCATGGCATCCAACTTACTCATATGCTGTTGAATCGAAACCGGTTCATTTTTTTCAAATAAAGAACGTGCCATCTGGATCAGCTGACAGATAAATTCAATCACTTTTTCTGCCCTGTCTTTTTCTACGGAAAATGGACCAAAATTCACAAGAGGATTGGACAATCGTTTCTGTTTTCTTTTTTCTACCTGAACCTGATCTACTTGAGCTTGATCTATCTGCATTTGACTTATCTGAACTTGAACCTGATTGGAAATTTGATCTGCAAAGCAATCAAACTCAGATGGAGATTGTATAAATACGTCATAGGCATTTTCATAGGCTTCAGAAAATATATTCAGACGCTTTGTCCATTCTTCTATCGTGTAACAATTCTCAAAATATGGTAAGATTCGCTCTAAATCCTCAGTATATCGGATACTGCTCTTCCCATACAGGGAAAGCCAGCCGGACGCAAAACATTTTCTTAAGCCATCCGCACTCAGCGTAATACATTGCAGATTTTCATCCCACATGTTATGCAGCGTATAAATAAACTGTCCAATCGGATACGACAGTAAATTCCGCACCTCATAGCGCTCCGGAAAATAAGCCTTCAGCATACTATTTGCGACGTAGTCATCCGCGCTGTATAAATAAAAGCCTTCCTCCTTGATTCTGGAAATGTCTTCCACAAACTCAATCGTATTGCTGTATTTTATGATTTTTACGTTTGGTGCAGTTGTCTTCTGACCGGTCTCAAAAATTTCTCCAAGAGGATTTCTCTCTTCGGAATTCTCAAAACGAATCCACTGTTCTGCCGACGGATAGCCATTGTTCTCGTTATAGAGATGTCTCCAGATTTCATTTGCATACGGATACTTTTTCTCGTCCTGAATAAGTGCATAAATATCAAATCCGGATCGCTCAAAACAATCATACACAAACTGCTGAATCGGAGTCAAAAACTGAAATCCATTCCACACAATCATTTTCTTTCCATGAAAGCGAAAAACTTTATTCACTTCCCGTTCAAATATTTCCGGTTCTTCCAACTCATGCATTCTTGACCGAAAATCAGCGATATGGTTGTCTAATTGCTCCAGATGCTTCCACATTTCCACAAACAGAGAAATGTCCTTATCCAAAGTCCCCCAGACCTTCATATCTTCCGGTCTGACCCGCGCTTCCTCCAAGCGAATAATATTTTGAATTGCCGGATAGAGATTCTTCTTACACCCAAACAGCCAGTCACGCTCTGACTTATCCTTCGCGCTTGCAATCCTGTCACGCAAATACTGATTCAGTGCCGTCATATAGGCAAATTTCTGTCCACTTGCATTCCATCCCGGAAATAACCGCTGAACAAAATTCAAGAATCCCATCACATTGCCTTTGAAAATTCGCATATCATAGACCATATTGGCTGCCATTTCCCGAGACATTGTGAGCTGAGGCAAGGGCGCAATTTCTTTAAAATATGGCGCATTTTTCAATTCAGAAATTTTTGTATAAGTATACACTCGATTCCTGTTATGACGATCACCTGTATAATCATAATCACTGTTATGATAATTAACACTATTATAATCATTAGCATTATTATCGTTACTCATTGATCAGCCCTACCTTTCTAATCAGAGATGACCAGCTTTCATAGGTCGACCAGTCATTCACCAGAAGAATCAGCCTGTTTACCGCACGCGTCATGGCAACATAGAGCATTCTTGTCTCCTCTGCGACTCCCTTTTCGATCATTTCTCTATGCAGTTCTTCATACCACTGGCTCTTCATCTGATTGCTCTTTCCCGGCTCATACGTCCATGCAGCCTTGTCTTTTCCGGCAAGAATCGTTGTCCGCTCACTTGGAACGAGCGAATGATTCATCGCCGGCATAATTACCGTGTCGAATTCAAGACCCTTTGACTTATGAACCGTCATGATGTATACACTCGTATAATCATAATCGTTTTCCATCTCGACATCCGGTTCCATCTCCTCGCGATTTGTCGCAATCATCAGAGTCAGATAGACATACAAATCATACAAAGTGGTAAAATCGCCATCCATTCTCTGCTGAATCATTTCCATCAGTTTATCGAGATTTTTCTGGTAGGATTTGGCGTCAATCAATGCCTGCCTGTTTTTCTTCGCCTCGGTCCATGCATCACCGTACATCCTCACCTTATCCATCGCAATAAAACGCTCAATGACTTTACTCTTCTCCACAATCTCCTTGATTACGGCAACAACCGGTCTGAGTCGAAACTCTCGCTGGTACTCATGCCATTTTGTCTGAGAAAGAAATTCGGACAGATATTCTGATACTTCCATGCCATTTCCTGCGCCATTTTTCATTCTCTGCTCCATCTCGGACACAGAAATTACGCCATCATAGTTTGCATACGGTGTCATCAGATAATTGTATGTATAAATCGGCTGTTCCACAAAGATATACGAGCTGATCAGAGCATAGAAATCTCTGACTGCCTGCGAGAGGAAAAATGGGCGGTCGGAATTTAAGACAACGGTTTTTCCATGTCTTCGGCACAGCTCTGCAATCTCGGTTGCCTTCATATTTCCCCGCACCAAGACTGCCACCTTTGTTTTATCCGTCACCTTTTTTGCTCCGGAACGAATCTCCAACTCCAAATCACTCAACACACTGCTGATCAGGTTCATTGTCTGAGTCTGGATAAAACTCTTCCCTTCTATGTAGTCCATCTCTACGCTTCCGACACTCTTGTTAAACGGTCTCACCGCCTCGTCATACTGCAAAAGCCCCAGTTTCGACCACGCAAAGAAATATTCTTCCATCACCTTCATCAGGTTCGCACAGGTACGGTAATTGTTCCGAAGGCTATAATATTTTAATCTGCCCGGCATTTCCTCATCCAAAATGTCAAATGCCTCATCCGTAGCTCCTTTAAACGAATAAATACTCTGCTTAATATCCCCGACCACAAATAATTTTGCACCGATTCGCTGTACGAGTCTCGCAAACGTCCGAATCTGCGTGGCATCCGTATCCTGAAATTCATCTACAAACAGATACTTCATGTTCAGACCCTTGCAATCCACTTTTCCCGCCAGCAAATCATGTCCAAAATCAAAGAACAGATCATGAATCGAAATTGCATTCTCATCCAGTTTCAGCTGACTGTACTTTTCCTCAAACTCCTCCAAGACTGCTTTTATAATGTCTTGAAAATTCGTGAGAGCCGGCTCATTCTTTCGATCTCCCCAGTCTTTCTTTAAGACTTCCGAAATCGTATATCCCTTGCTCGTCAGTTCTTTCCAATACGCATCGATCACCTTGCTGGCATCGGAATAATTCATTCCAATCTGAGAAACAATCGCCTTTGTATCATCTAACTGATCCGAAAGAAGATCCTTAATCAGGTTTTTGCGTTCCCTCTCCAACGGCTGAATCCCTAAATCTCTGCCAAATCCCACTCCCGTTCCAAATCTCCGGAACAAGTCATATGCCAAACTGTCAATCGTGGAAATATGCATCTGCGACTGCTGTTCCAGCCAGGTCAGATATTTTTTATTTTTCGTCAGAGAATATTTCTTCAGAAGCATCTCCTGAAGCCGGTCATTCATCTGGTTCGTCGCCTCATTCGTGAACGTAATCATGTAAATTTCCGACATTTTGAGATCTGGAACCATGTGCATCAAATACAAAATTCGATCCACCATAACGGTCGTCTTTCCGGTTCCGGCCGATGCCTTCACCACGATATTCGCACCAAACCCAGAATGTTCCACCCGATACTGGGCGACATTGAATGCCGGCACGTTCTCCTCAAGCCAATCAAGTAGCGGGCGATATTCCAACCCGATTCCTTCGCCATCGCGGATTATCGCTGGGGCAAAATTCTTGGCGCTATCCAGATTATCCATTTCCAATAGCTCTGATATGTCAAATGCCTGCAAAAAAAACGCATCCGCAAAAGGCTTGTATCGTTCCTTCAGTTGCTCTACTTCCCACTTCGCCCCGAACCAGAACACCTTCTTGCCCTCAGACAAAAACTGCCCGATCTGATCGCAGTGTTGTATGAAATTTTCTTTGAAATATAGGATGGAATATTTGGTGGAGATCATTTGGTCACTTCCTTTATTTTTTAATCAATGTATCATTAATTATTTATTTTTTAGTCACTTATTGCCTTTACTGTTTCTTCCAATATCTTCGCTGATAATAATCCATCTCTCGATACTCAACAATATCCCTCATCTGTTCCAGAAAGAATGATAATTGAATTGTTTCTTCCAAATCATCACTTAAAGCAATCGCATATCCTTCCTTCTGCACAAAATACTCATTTCTCAATAAATAATGCACTGGGTTTTTTAGGATATTTTTCAAATGTTCTTTATCCGAAATCTTCTTGTACGTCGCATAATCAATGCATGTTCCGAGATCTTTCCAATTCAATCCTTTATCAAAAAAGTTTTTCCATGTCTGTAAAATTTCTTGTTCTGTGACAGCCATTTTCATCTTTCCAGAAGCATAAAACGACATCAATACCGGCATTTTATATACTTTTGACATATTTGTTGTTTCAACCACGTTTAAAAATTTTCCGCCTTCTCCATCAAAAATCAGCCGTTCTTCTTCACTCAAAAGATTATAATCATTCAGAAACTTTAAGTAGTGCTTAAAGATATTTCCGTTTGAATTTCCCATACACCAGTGATATACGTCTTCATCCATATAAGTAAACAAATCCATTCTCGTCGGGCGTCTTTGAAGAAGTTCCTGTACTCGCCGGAATTCTTTTAAGACAAGATCTTTTCCTTTGAGTGCTTTCTTATCCATTTCCTGAAAAAGATCAATTAAACGCATATCAAAATCAACAAGACAGCCATCTGGATATTGGCTCTCCTGAGATCCACCAAGACCTATGCCTGTGTTCTCCACACATTCTTTTCCATTTCTTCCATTCAGTAAAAATCGGATTCGTCCGGCTTTTTCATAGTTTCCGATAAAATCCAGCACATTCAGGTATTCTTTTCCCTCATCAAGTCGAAGTCCTCGTCCAAGCTGTTGAAAAAACACAATCGGTGATTCTGTCGGACGAAGAAACATTACCATGTCTACACCAGTAATATCAACGCCCTCATTAAACATGTCCACAGAAAAGATTACCTTAATTTCCCCTGTTTTTAATTTCTGAATTGCTTCTTTTCTGTCACAGGAAAAGTCACCATTTGAATTGCTATACACTGCAACAGATGGAATTCCGCGCTTTGAAAACTCCTTCGCCATATCCTCCGCGTGTTCTTTTGAACTGCAAAATCCAAGTGCCTGTCTCGAACCATATTTGCAGTAATATTTATAAATCAAATCATATCTACGGGCATTTCCGATATATGCATGATTCAATTCTACTTTCTCATAAACTCCACCTTTTGAAGGGATATTGGAATAATCCGTCTCATCATAAATTCCATAATAGTGAAACGGAACCAGCATGCCTTTGTTGATTGCCTCACGCAACGAAATTTCATACGGAACATTATAATCACAAATCTCATAAATACTTCTGCCGTCCATTCGCTCTGGCGTTGCCGTCAAACCGAGAAGGAATTTAGGCTGAAAATAATTTACAATCCTCTGGTAGGAATCATTTACTGCATGATGGCACTCATCAATCACGATATACTCAAAATAATCTCTTGGAAAAACAGATTCATTCAAGAATTCCTCTTTTCCCAATGATGCTACGGATGCAAAAATCATACTCTTATCATTGCATTTTTCCTTCGCATTAAAAAATCCATAGTCATCCGATTTTCTCACATTTTTGAAGGATTCCGCTGCCTGTTTCAAAATTTCCTCTCGATGTGCGACGAACAAAACGTTCTTGTAATTTTGGGCATCAAAAGCAGCGAGATAGGTCTTTCCGATTCCTGTTGCTGCCTGCACAAGTGCTCGTCTCGCGCCTTCAGCACGACTTTTCTGCAACGCATAGAGTGCTTCTATCTGTGCCCCTCTCGGTTCATACACAATTGACTGCGGAATCTGCTCTTGTTTTTTACGTTCCTGCTCTGTTTTATATTCAAAAAGCCCGAATTCCACTCCCTCCGACTTTTCTGCATACTCTATATTCTCATCTTTTTCTTCTTTCGTTTCCTGATCTTCTTGATCTCTTTGTCCTTTCGTATATTCTCTATATTTTTTCTCAAACCGTTCCAGATCTTTCATTACCGCCGGTTTATGCCATTCTTTTGAATACCGTTTCAATTCCTCTTCATCAACAAGAATCGAATGATTCTCAAATAAATCTTCAAATTCATTAAAGAACTGTCGATAGTTTTCAGGATCACTCTCACTGCTGAATCGATAATTCCACTCAATTCCAGAAGTCAATGCACTTCTGGAAAGATTTGATGAACCAATATACATTTCACTATAATCTTTGTAATGAAAAAAATAAGATTTTGGATGAAAAGAACGTCTTCTCTCATTAAAGAACCTTAGATCCACCCGATCCCCCAGCTTATCTTTAATCAAATAGAGTGCCGATGGCTGTGTAATTCCAAGATAATTTCCAGTTAAAATACGAATTTTTGCGCCCCGATCCAGAGCACTTTCAAAATCAGATAACAGCATGCGAATGCCAGATTCCATCATAAATGACACAATCATATCTATCTGAAGTGCATTTTTCATACTATTTTCCAGCTGATACACTAAGAAATGATTTTTATTGTATCCACCAGTAATCGCACTCACCGTCTTTACAGTCTGAATATTTATACTATCTTCCTGTTCACCTAGATCTTTCTCAAAATCAAATTCAGCCATTTTTCATCTCCCCGTCCAGGTCGCACATCTTCTGTTATCCAGATTTTTTCTATTATAATCTCCGACACCTTGTCTTCTGTGTTTTTCGTATTCTCATTGAAGATTTTTAATTTTTCTAAAAATTCGGTAAAACTTTTTTCTGTAAAATCTGTAAAATATCGTCCGTTTCGCTCTCCCTCAAAATCCCCATATTTAAACGAGGTATAAATGATTCCATTTTCCTTTAATGCTTGAACCATCCTTTTCATGACTGTCAACAATTCGCTCTTAGCCAAATGAAGAATCGACGAACATGCCCAGATTCCGTCATACTCGTCGATCTCTCTTAAATCCTGAAACAACATCTGGCGAATCGGAATCCCTGTATTTTTCTGTGCAATCTCGCAAAGGCTTTTCGACCCGTCTATAGCTTCAACCCGATATCCCTGTTGTAAGAAATATCGGGTATCCCGCCCGGAACCACACCCAAAATCCAAAATATATGAATCCGGTTTCAGCAACGATAAAAACAAGTCCTGCGTCTCAGTAAATTTTACATCAAAAGTATCTTTACTAAATTCAACTGCATATTTGTTATAATAATCAAGAGTAGGATTTGTCATATGATCTTTGCCCCTTTAACTTGAACATTTTGCAAATTTTATGTACATTTTTGCAATTCATACGACAATTATATGCTCATTTAAAAACACCGTCAATCGCTATTTGTGTCATCAAGTTGCTTAAACTGTAATAAAACCATCAGTTCTTCAATCCGCGATAATTCTATATAACTATTTTTCGTCTTCCAAGTATACGAATGAAAATCTAATTTTTCGTTTTTATCACATTCTCCATACAATTTGTTGTATTCTTTCGTAACTTTTTCTACCACATCGCTCTCTGTATAATCACTATCATCATCTATCAAAAACACGACAGTAACCTCATTGAGACATTCCTTGTCTTTACAATAAAGTCCTGTCAATGCAGTGACTCCTTTCATTTCATTATAGTCCTCTATCTCAGCCATGACACAATCTCTATCATCCGATATGATCGAATCACAGTTATATGCCTTATCAACTTTTTCTTTTACCGTATCGATATCTGTTGCCCACGCAATATTTGCAAAATATCCATTTCTTACAGATGCTATCTTTGTATATGCAACTCCCGCGCCTGCTAATAACACAGCAATCAAAATCCCCAAAATTAAAAGAATTCCTTTTTTATGTATCTTTTTCTTTCTTATTTCTTTATCATTATCATTTATAGTATGTTCGATCTCTGTGTTATCCTGATTCATGTCAATTTTTGTACCACACTTCATGCAGAATTCATATCCATCTGGTATATTTGCTCCACACTTTCCACAAAACATTTTTATCCCCCTGCTTTCTTTTTTATTTTACTTCTTTCACAGATAAGCGAATATCTTTTTCATCCCTGCTATATTTATGCATAATTTCAAATTTTCGAGTTTCTCCCGGCTCAAGCTCTTCGCTGTCATTTGTCCAATCGGAATCTATAACATTTCCAGAATTGTCACAAAACTTTGCTTCAACTTCAAAATAACGAATCGTCTTAGAGCGACTTACATTTGTTACACTTCCCTTAATATAAATATAGCTACCACTTTTTTCCGTTGTCCAATCATTATTTACCTTTAAATCTGATTTCGTCGGCGTATTTCTATACTCTTCTAATGCTTTCTCATTCTTACGATTTTCAACCATTTTCCTCGTATCGCTTATTTTTTTCTGTTCTGAAATCGTAAAACCTGTACAAACTATTGCAATGCTCACCACTATCATTCCAATAAGCATATTTCTTTTATTATGCCACTTATGCGTTTTTTTATTTTCAAGATTACAGCCACACACCGTGCAAAACTGATACTCATCCTGATATGTCCTCTTACACTTCGGGCATATTTTCATCAAAAATCCCCCCTGATTTATCCACTCATCCACTTATCATTTACTTATTATAAATAAATTTTTTCGCTTAATTTTTCATACCAAGCCAAACTAAAACAGAAGCACAAAATACACCAAATGCACGAGCAATCATTGCATATCCTGCATAAACTGCCCCCAATTCATAATAATAGGCTTCCTCAAGCGTTTTTCCACCAACCGATTGAATCTTCATAATCTCGGTTCCACCGGAAGCAATATTTCCCGCTGCCACAAAAAACATAATAAAGACCGCTACTGCCAATCCAAAATAAGTACATCTTACAATCCATTTTCCAGATACTTTATCTAATTTTTCTTCTGATACTTCTACATTCTTTCCGTCTCTTGAATCAGAACGATTCTCGGTGGCAGCAGTAGATATCACTACACTTGCACTCTGATCCTGCTTTATAGTAGAGAAATCTAATCCGCACTTCGGACAAATCTCTGCTCCCTCTTCCACACTTGAACCACATTTTGGACAAAACATCTCATTTACCTCCAAATATTTTTTTCATAACTCATCCACACGTTATCTAAATTTCCATTCTCTTTTCAATAAAAATATTCCGTTTACTCTTTATCTAAAAATCAATCATAACTTTTTCTCCACCTCCTTCAACTTCTCCAGCCCCTCATAATACTGCTTCACTGCATGATTCATCAGCCAGCTTCCTCTCTCATCAAACCCATTCTGGTTACTCCGATTTTGTTCTTCCAGAAGAATTGCCAGATCGGTCACACAGCCTGCCACGTCCACAACCTGCTCCGTCCACGCATACAAGTGATCCGGTGGGATTGCTCCATCTGAAAGTCGAAGATAAAGAGTCTTCACTCGACGGCTCCACTCCTGGTAATGGACTTTCACTTCTTCTGCGGAAATCGTATGGTTTGCGACTTCCTGAAAACTGACCAGGAATTTTTCTGCGAGGGAAACGACTTCTACGAGAATCTTTTTCGTTTCCAGCACATATTCTTCTTCCGATAAGTTTGCCCCTGATAATTTTCCCGGTGCTTTCTCTTCTAAGTTTCCAGAATGTTCCGAATCACGCTCCGCACTCTGCGCTGAACCCGCCTGGTTCTCTTTCCTCATTCTGCGAAGCATTCGGTAGGAGGTATTCTCCACCACACAAATTCCGTCCTGTACGAAAGAATCTTTGGAAGCCCGAAAATACATTTTCTGTAACTCATCATTTCTTGCCCAGACGCTGTGTGCATAGTAAAGATGATGAATGATGTCGCCCTCATCGTGACCAAAATAGCACCAGATCGCATCATAATGCCCCGTCCCACAGATTTCCTCCACAATCCTCTTGGTCAACTGAGAAATCTTGCTTGAGTCTTTTAAATCTTGTGAGTCACTTGAACCATCTGAAGTTCTTTTTGCAATCACAAAAACGCTGAGTCGCTTGAGTTTTGCCGTATCCAATGGTTTTGTGGAACAGATCGTATAAAATTCATTTTCTCTATGTATCCCATTTATTTCCTGCGGTTTCTGTGGATGCCACGGTTCTACTTCAAAATAAATCGTTCCGCCGATATTGCTGCGAAAGATCGGTTGCTGTCTGTGTTCCGGATAATGGTTGTTCCAGATCTCCATGAGTTCCTGAATGTTCTGCTGAATCGCATGAAGGGAAATACGCCCCTGACGAACATTTCGCCTTGAGAGCATCGCCATATTTACAATTCCCGTATAAAGACTGTATTGTCCACTCTCATCGAGTCGCGACACCTCATTCGCGGAGGAGGATGCCAGAATCGCCATTCCATGCCCCGCAAAGGATTCCGCGCTGTCCTCCAATGACATTCCTCGTGTACCTTCTGTCTGAAAATCACCGGAATAACAGCAATCCAGAATCACAATCTTATTTTTGCACGGAAGCTCTCCGATAAAAGCCAGAATACTTGGAAGCGCAAGCCCCATATCGCTGAATGTCAGCTCTCCGTTGCGCCCATGACCGGAAAAATAAAAGAAAAACGTATCCTCTTTCTTGAGCATCTTTGCAAAATTCTGGATCGCAAGCGCCAGCTCCCGCACGGACACACATCCTTCCGATCCCAGCGCACGAAGATTCTCCTCTTTGAGCTTTAATCCCTGTGTCAGTCCACGTTGAATCAGATCCAGATCCGATTTCCACGTTACCAGATCTACCAGATTCTGTTTCTGATAATTTCCAACCGACACAAGCAGGGCATATTTTTCTCCTCCGTCATGAAATTCTGCTTCTTCCCGCAGTCCATTTTTCTGTACAGTGTTTTTTTGCTCTTCTTCAAGCAAATTTCTATTTTCTCTGACCGCAGTTTGCTTTTTTATGCGTTCCAGCACCATCCTGATTCTGTTATTCTTTCGTATCATCCTTCTCTGCACCACAATTCCGTCTCAATTTTTAAAACATATAACATATAAATAAACTCAAATACACAAAACGTTCTGACCGCCATTCGCTCTATGACTCTCTCTATTCACTCTACTGCGCGCTCTGATTCTATTCGTTCTTTCCGCGCTCTCTGCTCAGGCGAATAATTGCGTCCAGCGCAACCGCCTCATGATTCGGCTCATCATACTCATTCACCGCATAGACATAGACATTTTCGACCTGCTCGTTGTTCATATTGTTCAGCATCGTTGTGATCTCTGAAATCCTGGTACGACGCTTCTGGTCTTTCAACTGCGACAGGTATGTTCGATCAATATACGACTTTCTCTCCTTTACGTCCTCCAAGGCTTTCTGCAAATCTTCTTTTGCCTGACCAATCTCTCCATTTTCGAGTTTCTGGGTCAGATCCTCCATCAAATTCTGAAATTCCCGATCTGTGATATACGTCTCCTTCATCGCTACTTTTCTCCTCTCACATCACTTCAGCCATCATCATTTTCTGTTCCCATTTTTCTGCTCTGTCATCGTTTCTTGTCATCTTTCTGCCAGCTACCGCCTTACTCTCTCTTTCATCATTCGATCCCCCTCTCTTCGATCTTCCTTTAACTTCCAAGCATCGGCTGTTCGAAGTAATCCAACGCATAATTAATCACATTGATGTCATACACTCCCTGATCAATAAAATATCGGACAATCAGATCGCCTTTATTTCCCGGTGAAAGCGCATATTCCGCTTTTCCAAGAAATTCCACCGTTTCTTCCAAATCCAGTTCCAGCGCGATTGCAAGCGCAAGAATCGTCCCCTTCCGCGGATGATATGCCGGATTATTTCTAATTTTTGAAAAATGCTTTCGATCGAGATTTGCCTTCTTATAAACCTCTGCGTCCGACATTCCACTCTCGTCGATCTTGCGAAACAGCATCTCATGAAAGGTTTCCCCGAGTTCCTGAATCAGATCCTCAAGGTTTTTCACATCTTTTCTCGTGTAATCTGCACGCTTTGTAATCTCCGGCGAATCAGATCTTTCCACTTTTATGAACTCTTCCAGTTGCGGTCTTTTCACCTTTTTCTGAAAAAAATTCAGCCATTTATTCTTAAAATTGCCTGTATCGATCGGCTGATTGTTTTCCGTCAAATATTCCGTCAATCCGCATATCCACTCATCCAGTACATCCATCTATCGTAAACTCCCTGTTTCTGTTTTCTCTTCACTGAAAAATATTGTATCACATTCAAAATTTTAATAGGTCACCTTCTAAGCGACATTTTCACCGATTCTACACATTACTGTTTAGCGTTTAGAACATTTAGAACATTTCTTTCCTCGCTTAAACATCCGGTGTACAATAAATAACTTTTACACATTCTTCGTATTTAAAATTTTTCCACGGTATTCTCTCGGTGTCATCCCATATCTGCGCTTAAACATCCGGTTAAAGTAGGACAGATTTTCAAACCCACATTTTCCGGCAATTGCGAGAATCGTCTGCGTGCAATCTTCCGAACGGAGCATGGATGCGGAGGCACTCAGGCGTTGTTCGTTTAGATAAGTGACAAAACTCTGACCCGTCATTTTCCGAAACCATCTCATAAAATGGCTCTTGCTGTAACCACAAAGCTCTGCGACCTCCTCGATGTGCAACGCTCCGCCAAAACGCTCTGCAACCAGCTGAAGCACCTGCTTCAAGCGTCTGGTATCCGGCGTGTCCGCAATCGCAATCTGCCCGCCATGAAGCACAAGGATTCCAAGGAAACGAAACAGTGCCCCCTTGATCAGAAGCTCATATCCCATCTCTTTTGTGCGGTTCGCCTCCTCCGCCTCACAGAGACAACCCTTTGCCTGCTCATATCCGTCCATTCCCTCCTTCAAAAAGACCGGAAGCGGAAATCGCCCGCTCTGGAGGGGCATCAGATAGCGCTCCGCGCACACATCCCCTGCACCGCCGAGCAGTTCCAGATCAAAAATGATATTTTCGTACTCCATCGTCTCATTTTTTTCCTGTCGCAATGCATGCAGAACCCCCGGCGCAAATATATAAATATCACCAGCCTGTGCATGGTAGGCTTCCGATCCCGCCTGCACCACGCCCTGCCCCTTCTTCACAAAGACAATCTCCATGCTCTCCTGCCAGTGCAGGGCGACCTGTGGAAAATCCTTCGGAATGGTACACGGATAAATATTGAATGGAAACCACACCGCACCGTGCTGTTTGATTTCCTGTAAATTTTGCTGGTGTTCCATTTCCTTTGTCATAAGCGTCATATGATTCTTCCTCCCCACTGTTTTTCTGATATGCGTATTTATTATATGTGTGTTTGCATTTTCCCACGTTTTCTCACCTTCGACTGTATCTCCTTGTGTTTATCATTGTTTCTCAAGTCGACACTCGCAAAGACTTGGCACATAATTTTGGTCAGCTATGCTGACATCTTCCTTTTATGATCGTATTGTACCATTTTTTAGCCATTTTAAGCAAGAATTATGCTTGTTTTGTGCGATATAATCAATGCTGTAAGAAACAAGAGAATTCTTCTTACACCAAATTTTATGCCAAAACAGAAATCAGAAACATGCAAACAATTTAAAATCTAATGGAAACCCTGAATGGAGGTTCTTTTTATGAATATGACAGAAACGTTACAGAAACTTACAGGAAAATCACTTGCCGACTGCACGAACCAGGAGATCTATCTCGCTCTCCTCGATGTTGTCCGCGAAAACAGCAAAAAGAAATCGACTCCGGTAACCGGACGCAAGCTCTACTACATCAGTGCAGAGTTCCTGATTGGAAAACTGCTGTCCAACAACCTGATCAACCTCGGTCTCTATGATGAGGTTCGCACTGCCCTCGCAGATGCCGGAAAATCCTTGAGTGAAATCGAGGAAGTTGAGCCGGAGCCATCTCTTGGAAACGGTGGTCTTGGTCGTCTCGCAGCTTGTTTCCTCGATTCCCTTGCAACCCTGAATCTTCCGGGCGACGGAATCGGTCTGCGTTATCACTTCGGTCTCTTCCATCAGCAGTTTAAGGATAATTTACAGAATGAACTGCCGGACCCGTGGCTGACCGAGCACTCCTGGGCTGAGAAGACTGACATCACCTATCCGGTAAAACTTGCCGGAAAATCCTACACTGCCCGCCTTTACAAGCTGGCTGTCACCGGTTACGAGGGACGCACGAACACATTGAACCTGTTTGACCTTGACACGATTGACGAGAGTATCGTCGAGGAGGGCATTTCCTTTGACAAGACCGCGATTGCAAAGAACCTGACGCTCTTCCTCTATCCGGATGATTCCGACGAGGCAGGACGTCTCCTGCGAGTTTACCAGCAGTACATGATGGTCAGCGCAGGTGCTCAGCTCGTTCTCGCAGAGTGCGTTGCACGCGGATGCAATTACCACGACCTCGCTGACTATGCGGCAATCCAGATCAACGATACGCATCCGAGCATGGTGATCCCGGAACTGATTCGTCTCCTCGGAGAGCACGGAATCAAGTTTGAGGAGGCGGTTGAGATCGTGACTGCGACCTGCGCTTACACGAACCACACGATTCTTGCAGAGGCACTTGAGAAATGGCCACGCGCTTACCTCGACAAGGTTGTTCCTCAGCTGATGCCGATCATCGAAAAGCTCGACGAGCTTGCTGGCAAGCGCACGAAAGACAAGAGTCTTGCGATCATTGATAAGGATGACCGCGTTCATATGGCTCATATGGATATCCATTTCACCCACTCCACAAACGGCGTTGCTGCTCTGCACACCGAGATCCTTGAGGAGTCTGAGCTTCACGGATTCTATGAGCTCTATCCGGAGAAATTTAACAACAAGACGAACGGCATCACGTTCCGCCGTTGGCTCTTAGAGTGTAACCCCGCTCTTGCAGAGGAACTTGAGAGTCTGATCGGTTCCGGTTTCCGCAAGAATGCCGATGAGCTTGAGAAACTGCTGACCTATGCGGACGATGAGAATGTACTGAATAAGCTCACTGAGATCAAGTCCACCGCAAAGAAGGCTCTTGCTGACTGGCTTCTTCGCACTCAGGGCGTGACCGTAAATCCGGAAGCCATGTTTGACATTCAGTCCAAGCGTCTGCACGAGTACAAGCGCCAGCAGTTGAATCTCCTCTACCTGATTCACCAGTACTGCGAGATCAAGGCAGGTCATCTCCCGCCTGTTCCGCTTGTAAGCATTTTTGGCGCAAAGGCAGCACCGGCCTACATCATCGCAAAGGACATCATTCATGCCCTGCTTGCACTGTCTGAGGTCATCGCAAACGATCCGGAGGTTTCTCCGTGGCTTCAGGTTGTCTTTGTGGAGAACTACAACGTAACCGCTGCCGAGAAACTGATTCCGGCATGTGACCTTTCCGAACAGATCAGCCTTGCTTCCAAGGAGGCTTCCGGAACCGGAAACATGAAGTTCATGCTGAACGGCGCTCTGACCCTCGGCACGATGGACGGAGCTAATGTCGAGATCAGCCAGAGAGTCGGAAACGACAACATCTACATCTTCGGTCAGACCTCCAATCAGGTCATCCATCGCTACGAGCTCGGTGACTACAAGGCTTCCGAGTGGTATGAGGGCGATCCGAACCTGCGCCGTGCAATCGACTTTTTAACCTCCAAGGAAATGCTCTCTGTCGGTCACGAGGAGAACTTAAATCGTCTCCAGCACGAGCTGATCAGCAAAGACTGGTTCCAGACTCTGCCGGACTTCAATGCTTACGTTGTCCGCAAGGGTCAGGCACTCGCCAACTATGCGCTGAATCCAACGGAGTGGAGACGCAGATGCCTTGTAAATATCGCAATGGCAGGCTTCTTCTCCAGCGACCGCACAATCGCCGAGTACAACAAGGATATCTGGAAACTGGGAAAATAATTTGGAAAAAGCTATTGAAGTCAGAACCTAGCGAAGGATTAACGATTAAATAAATTAAATACATAAGAAAAACCTCCAGCCAACTTGCCTGTCAAGTCTCTATCTCAACAGCAGGAAGTTAGTTGGAGGTTTTTGATTTATAAAAGTTTTTGATTTATGGAGTTCAAGTCTCCGCGAGCATCACTTGAACGTAGAATGGAGAAGCGCAGTGATATTTTTTATTTACACATAAATATAATCGTTGAGGACCGGCTGTAATCCGCCCTGCTCCATATCCTCATACATCGTCTTAAAGGAGCGGTTATCGTTGATCTCAAACTGCTCATCTCCGACATCTGCGTCCTCCTTGCCCTCGTACTTCTCCTCATGGTCGCCGATTCCGGTGGAAACGCCTGCCGATACTTTCGTCGCACAGATTTTTGTGATTCCGTTTCGGAACGAAACACTCTCACGACTCGAGACCGTGATTCCGGCAAACGGCAGAAAGATGCGGTACGCGCACAGAACCTGACAGAGTTCTTTTTCACCGACGTCGCGCGGATTGATCTTTTCATTGTTCACGATCGGGCGCAGGCGCGGACAGCTCAAGGAAAGCTCTGCATGCGGGTATTTGCGGTTGATATAGTAGACGTGGAGCGCGGTCGCCAACGCATCTTTCCGGAAATCATCGAGTCCTAAGAGCGCCGAAAATCCCGCTCCTCTCATGCCTCCGAGCAGAGCGCGCTCCTGTGAGTCGAAACGGTATGGCCAGACGCGTTTATGCCCCATCAGGTGAAGCGTCTCATACTTATCTGTGTTGTAAGTCTCCTGGAAGACGGTCACATAGTCCACTCCGCACTCATGGAGATATTTGTACTCGTCCACATTGACTGGATAAATCTCAATGCCGATGTTTTTAAAATACTTTCTCGCAATCTTCACAGCTTCCCCGATGTATTTTACATCCGAATATGCCCGGCTCTCACCGGTCAGTATCAGAATCTCTTCCATTCCGGTCTTGGCGATCACCTGCATCTCGTGCTCGATCTCCTCAAAGGTCAGTTTTTTGCGTCGAATGTTGTTATAGCAGTTAAACCCGCAGTAAATACAGTAGTTTTGGCAATAGTTTGCGATATAGAGCGGGGTAAAAATATAGACTGTATTTCCGAAATGATTCTTCGTGATCTCCTCTGCCTTTCTCGCCATCTGCTCGAGATACGGTGCGCCTGCCGGAGACAAAAGTGCTTTGAAATCCTCAATCGTGCACGACTCATGGGAGAGTGCCCGCTCCACATCGCTGGCTGTGTACGCATTATAATCAAATTCATCCATCGCCTTGAGCACTTTATCCTTGATGTCAGACTCAATGATCTGCATTCCCTCCATATATTCCATATGGTTCGTGCGGAACGACGGATCCTGCTCCAGCCGGTGCTTCCTCTCAAGAGCAGCTGGCGGGAGCTTGTCACTGTCTACAAAATATACCTGATTTTCTTCGTTCATTTGCTGATTCCTCTTTCTCTGCTTCCTCTTTTTCCGTTTTCTCTTTTCCGTTTTCTCTTTTTCTGCGACTTCATCCTAGCGCAAAAATCCCGTCAACGGATCGGAAGCACTTCCTCCTCTTGCAAGCACGCGTCCCATTCCAGTCAGATAAGCCTTTCTTCCTGCCTCAATCGCCAGCTTGAAGGCTTCTGCCATCGCCGGGACATCCCCCGCTGTCGCAATTGCGGTATTTGCCATAATTGCACTTGCACCCATCTCCATCGCCTCACACGCCTGAGACGGTTTGCCAATTCCCGCATCAACGATAATCGGCAGATCAATCTCATCGATCAATACCTGAATCATCGCTTTTGTCGCGAGTCCCTTGTTACTTCCGATCGGAGCTGCCAACGGCATAACGGCTCCGGCTCCGGCATTCTGAAGATCTCTCGCGACATTCAAATCCGGATTCATGTACGGAAGAACGACAAATCCCTCTTTCGCCAGAATCTCCGTCGCCTTGATCGTCTCGTAGTTGTCCGGGAATAAATATTTTGCATCGCGCATGATTTCAACTTTCACAAAATTTCCACATCCCATCGCCCTGCTCAGGCGCGCAATTCGGACAGCCTCCTCCGCATTTCTCGCTCCGGATGTATTTGGAAGCAAGGTTACTCCCTCCGGAATGAAATCAAGAATATTCTCACTCTCCTGCGTATTGGCACGGCGAAGCGCAAGCGTGATGATCTCTGCTCCTCCCTGTTCCACCGCAGATTTAATCAAATTCAGATTATATTTTCCTGATCCCAAAATAAAACGGCTCTTAAACTCTTTTCCACCCAACACAAACTTATCTTCCATCGTTTTCTCTCTCCTTTTCTTTTTTTATCCCTTTTTGTTCCTTTTTTGTTCCTGTTCTGTTCTCTGTTTCCCGTTTTTATCCTGCTCTGTATGCTTTGGTATGTTTTTTCTTGCTCTGCATCTTTTATCTTTCTGTCCTTATTTTTATCGATCTGTCATCTGGCTCTGAGATCGCGCTCTGTTTCACTCTCGCTTCACGCTTTCTTTACTTTTCTCACTCGCATGCTCCCTGCATAATCAACTGCAGCACTTTATTTGCCTCATGCCCTGCGCAGACACTCACTCTCGGAGCAATCAACCCAATCCCCGCTCCAACATCCGTGCTCTGGTCTCCGCACACATACAACCGTCTCATCATCTGTCTTGTCCGGATCTCATTCGCATCTTCATATCCTGCCATTCCATTTCCCGACACAACAATCGTTTCTGGACACTGAGTCAGAAGCTCCTGAACCAGCATTGCTTTCTGATCTGGGCGGTCAAATGCCTCACACACAATCGGATACTCCGCAAACAGCTCCTTCACATTCTCAGGTGTAACTTTTATACAGACAGATTCATATGTTGCATAGGGATTAATCTGATACAGGATCTCCGGCAATGCCTCCGCTTTCGGCTTTCCCAACTGCGGAATCAAATACATCTGGCGGTTCAGATTTGTAACATCCACCACATCAAAATCCACGAGAAAAAGTTTCCCGACTCCACTTCTCGCAAGCATAACCGCAATATTAGAACCAAGACCGCCAAGACCGGCAATCGCAACTTTCGCATTGTGAAGTTTTACCTGCATTTCTTTCGGGAATCTCGCATCAAATGCACGATCCAGCTCCTCTTTGGAAATAGACTCCTGCATTCTCTTTTTAATTTCTTCTCCTTTTCTCACTTCTCTTCTCTCTCTTTCTTCTCTTTTCTCCCCGATCAGCCTCCTCCGACAAATCTCAAAACTTCAATCTCATCTTCATCCTGAATCGTCACATTTCCTAATTGATCTTTCGGAATGATCTCAAAATTGCGCTCCACAACAACTCGCTCTGGCTCAAATCCTGCCTCTTTTAAGTATTCGAGCAGATTTTTTCCGGCAATCGTCTTCTCTTCTCCATTGATTTTTACCATCTGCGCACTCTCCTCTTTTCTCTTTTAACACCGTACGAAACAACGCAAAAAGGCGCCGGACGACACAATCTTAGTGTCATCCGGCGCCTGTATCCTCTGTGAAAAGTGGTGCCCCCAGTTCACACAAAACAGAGAGCAACGGCACACAAGTCCATTCTTCGCGACATGTATTTCCCTACGTTGGCATTATCCAAATCAGGTTCCAGGTCAAGACTAATTAAGTCTACTCTCAGCCCATCCATTTGAGCTCCCTATTTGTATGGTATTATACAAAATTTCAAAAAGATTTGCAAGTTTTTTCTCATTATAATTCGAAACAAAATATTGCCGTGAAAATTCGAGCCGGGACCTCTCGTCGTCGGCTCAAACTTGAGAATCTGATCATCGACCCACTTAAGGCGGTGATAATAAATGCCTGTCAGATCAATCTTCCTGCTCTCTTTATTTTCCAGGATTTCCATCTGCCTTGCTCTCGATCAAAAGAATTTCATACGGTCTGAGCATGTAGGATTCCTGTTCTGCAAGATTCTGTTCTTTCTGATCTTTATAATTTTCAAGCAGAACCCGACCATTTCTACATGTCTTATCAAACAGAATGGTCTGTTTTTCTCTGCCAAGATTACAGAAAATCGTCAGCTGATCCGATCCAAAGCTCCGGCGGTATGCCAACGTCTTGTCTGACCCCGTTTTCAGAAATTCAATCTCGCCCTTTGCGATCACCGGATATTCTTTTCTCAGGGAAATGAGCTTCTTGTAGAATGCCAGAATCGAGTCCTCATCGTCCTTCTGTGCGGAAACAGTGATCCCTTTTTTGAACGCATCGGACACCGGAAGCCACGGCTCTGCTGTGGAAAATCCGCAATACTTCTCGTCATTCCACTGCATCGGCGTTCTGCTGTTGTCGCGGGATCTCGCTGAGAGGATCTCAAGTGCCTCCTTCTCGCTCTTTCCCTGATTGAGCAGAATCTGGTAGTAGTTTAAGCTCTCCACATCGCGGTACCGATCGATCGACGGATAATGCGCATTCAGCATACCGATCTCCTCACCCTGATAGATGTACGGAGTACCGCGCATCAGATGGATCATGCCCGCAAGCATCTTTGCGGACTCCTTCCAGTATGTCGTCTCATCGCCCATTCTGCTCACAATGCGAGGCTGATCGTGGTTACACCAGAAGAGTGCATTCCAGCCATCTCCCGCCTGCATCTTCATCTGCCACTCTTTAAAGAGCGCTTTTAACACTCTGTAATCCGGCTCCATCAGCGCCCATTTATCCCCATTCTTGTAATCCACTTTCAGGTGATGGAAATTGAAGCACATCGAGAGTTCTTTCTCCTTCGGGGAGGAATAACGGATGCAATGCTCGACTGAGGTCGAGGACATCTCTCCAACTGTCACAAAATCCTCGATTCCGGTATCTCTGACCATCTCCTTGAGATACTCATGGATGTGCGGACCATCGCTGTAAAACCGTCTTCCGTCTCCCTCAAAATCGTCCACCATCTTTTCCGGCTTAGAGACAAGATTAATGACATCAAAGCGGAACGCATGGATTCCCTTCTTCTTCCAGAAGCGCAGAATCTCTTTCAGTTCCTCTCGAACCTCTGGATTGTCCCAGTTTAGATCTGCCTGCGTCACATCAAACAAATGCAGATACCATTTTCCGAGTTCCGGCACATACTCCCACGCAGTCCCGCCAAACTTTGACTGCCAGTTTGTCGGACACTGATCCGCAGTCCCCTCCCTGAAAATATAGTAGTTCTGGTATTTCTCATCCCCGGCGAGCGCTTTCTGAAACCACTCATGCTCCGTCGAAGTGTGATTGAAAACCATGTCGAGCATCAGACCGATTCCGCGCTTTTTACTCTCAGAAATCAGATTTTCCACATCCTCCATCGTGCCAAACATCGGATTAATCTTTCGATAGTCTGCAACATCATATCCGTTATCCCTCTGCGGAGAGGCAAAAAACGGGGTCAGCCACAGATAATCCACACCGAGATCCTGCAAGTAATCCAACTTTTCTATTACACCCGGAATATCTCCGATTCCGTCTCCGTTCGTATCCCGAAATGACTTTGGATAAATCTGATATACTACTTTATTGCTGAAATCTGTCATCGCCCATTTCCTCCTGCACTATTTTTCTTACTGATCATATTTTATCGATCATATTTCACTGGTTATCGTTTAGCGGGCATATTTCACTGATTATCTTTTACCGGGCACATTTAAAAATTCACACCTCAGCAAACACTTGCAATCTTTGTCTTTTTCGCTGTCACATCCATTCCTGTGTGGAAATCGATTTTTTGTGCATTTCCCATGCCGGTCACCACACAGACCGTCACATCTCTGTGTCCTGCTTTTTTGATCTTCTCTCTGTCAAAATGAAGCAACGGGGTACCTGATTTGACTTTCTGTCCCTGCTCAACGAGATACTCGAAACCGTCTCCGTTCATGTCCACGGTATCAATTCCGACATGAAGAATGATCTCCATTCCGTTTTCCAGTTTGAGTCCGCAGGCATGACGGGAATCTGCCATCAGCATTGCAATCTCTGCATCTGCCGGTGCATACAGGGTTTCATTTTCCGGAATGATCGCCATTCCATCTCCAAGAACTCCGGCGGAAAAGACGCCATCATTCACCTCTGCAAGCGTAATTGCTTTTCCGGATAAGAATGCAGTCAGATCGCTGTCTGTTGCCGTCTCATTTTTTGTCTCAGCTTCTACGTTCGTCTTATTTTCTACTTTTACTTCTTTCTTATTTTCTGCGACATTTCCTGTCTCAGCTTCTGCTACCAGTGCTGTCATACTCTCTTTTTCTGCTGTGTCACTCATCTCTTCTGCACTCAGCTTTTTCTTTCCAACAATCGTGGTCAGAAGAAACGGAACTACAACTGCAACTGCCATGCAGAATGCAAATGAGAGCATGTACTGAGGCTGAATCGAGAGGATTCCCGGGATTCCACCGACACCGATTGCATTTGCGGTTGTACCTGTCGACACGCAGATCACACCTGCAATACCGGAACCGATCATTCCGCATACAAACGGAAATCCTTTCTTTAAGTTGACACCGAAAATTGCCGGCTCCGTCACGCCGAGGTAGCAGGAAATGCATGCCGGAATATTTACTTCCTGAGCCTGAGAATTCTTTCTCTGAAGCCAGATCATTCCAAGAACAGCTGAACCCTGAGCAATGTTGGACAGGGCAATCATCGGCCACAGCATTGTTCCGCCGTAGTCTGCAATCAGCTGTAAATCAATTGCATTGGACATATGATGAAGTCCGGTGATGACAAGCGGTGCATAAACCACACCGAAAATTGCTCCAAATACTACCTTAAATGTTCCACTGATTCCTGCAAAGACAATCGCAGAGATTCCGCCACCGATCTTCCAGCCGATCGGTCCAAGTACAAAATGCGCTGCCATCACAGAGAGAAGCAGACTGCAAAACGGAACGACAATCATAGAAATTACCTGCGGAGTGATCTTCCTAAAAAACCGCTCCAGATAAACCAATGTGAAAGCTGCCAGAATTGCCGGAAGCACCTGACCCTGATAACCGATCATATTGATCTGAAAAGCGCCAAAATTCCACTTCGGAATATCTGCAACTGCGGTTCCTGCAACGGAATATGCATTCAGAAGCTGACCGGAAACAAGAGTCAGTCCGAGAACAATTCCGAGCATCTGAGTCGTTCCCATTTTCTTTGTCACCGACCAACAGATGCCGACAGGCAACATATGGAAGACCGCCTCACCGATCAGCCACAGAAAGCTGTCGATTCCGCTCCAGAACTGGCTGATGCCGCACAGCGTTTTTGTTCCATTCTCAAACAGATACAGACTGTCGATACAGTTGCGAAATCCCAGAATCAGACCGCCGGTGATGATTGCCGGAATCAGCGGTGCAAAAATCTCCGCCAGAGACGCAATCACACGCTGAAGCACGTTCTGGTTGTTCTTCGCCATCTCCTTGACAGCATCCTTCGACACGCCCTCAATGCCCGCTTCCTTGATAAAATCATTGTAGAAATCCGTGACCGTGTTTCCGATGATAACCTGAAACTGACCTGCCTGCGTAAAACTGCCCTTGACGACTTTCATCGCCTCAATCGCTGAAATATCGGCTTTCTCCGGATTGACCAGAGCAAATCGCATTCTTGTCATACAGTGCGATACTGCACCGATGTTCTCTCTTCCTCCCACGAGACGCAGAAGCTCTCGCGCGTCATCTGCATACTTCCCCATTTTGCTTCTTTCCCTCCATTTTCTTTCCTGTTTGTTCTGCGTTGGTTCACATTTTTATGAATCTCTCTTTGAGAATTCTCCTGTATGGATCACATTTCCCATATCTGCTGTCCTCATCGTTGTTGCCTTTCTTTTTTCAAACTTGTTTAAACATGTTTCTTGTTTTTGTTATATCACACTTGTTTAAACATGTCAATGGCATTTTGGAAATTTGTTTGAACAAGCATTTGACTTTTTTATACCAGATTTCTATAATTAGGGTATCTATTAAAAAACGAAAAAAAGATAAATAGAAATGAAGCCAGAGAATAAAAAAGAATCACCCAAAACTTGACTGGAGGAGACGACGACTAGAAATGCCAAAAACGATTTATGAGACAATTTACAAAGACTTGAAACAGAAAATTGAGGACGGTGTCTTTGCGTATCAGGAGCTTTTACCTTCTGAAAACACGCTGATTCAAAATTACAACTGTTCCCGAAATACTCTGCGACGGGCAGTCAGTGTGCTTGTGAGCGACGGCTATGTACAGACGATGCAGGGAAAAGGCGTGCGAAACATTTACCAGCCAGTCGATCAGACCGCATTCACAATCGGAGAGATTGAAAGTTTCAAGGAATCTGCCGAGCGAAACGGTAGCCGCGCCTCCACAAAAGTAATTCTGTTCACGGAAATTGAAATCAATGAGAGACAATCCCGAATGACCGGATTTCCGGTCGGCTCAGAAGTCTACTACATCCAACGAATCCACTATCTCGACGATGTCCCTCTGATTTTAAACCACAACTATTTTCTGAAAAGGGCTGTTTCCGGTCTCACAAAAGAAATCGCGGAGGACTCCATTTATCGCTATTTGGAACAGACCCTGCACATGAACATTGTAAACAGCAAGCGAATCATGACGGTAGAGAAGATGACAGAGATCGACGAGAAATATTTAAACGTGAATGTCGCAGATTACAACTGTATGGCGGTCATCAGCAGTCAGACTTACAACGGCGACGGTGTGATGTTTGAGTATACCCAGTCCCGCCACCGCCCTGATCATTTTAGGTTCTATGATAATGCGGTAAGAAAGACAATCTCATAATAAATTAGCACAACGCCAAGGACTGCCGGCAAAATTCTACCGGCAGTTCTTATAAATCTTAAATCTTATTGTGAAATTTTTATCCCCAGACTTCCTCTGCAATCTCCTTGACGAGTGCCAGCTTCGCCCACTGCTCCTCCTCAGTGAGGATGTTTCCCTCCTCGGTAGATGCAAAACCACACTGCGGACTGAGGGAGAGCTGATCCAACGGCACATACTTCTCTGCCTCGTGGATTCTTGCAATAATTGCATCCTTATCTTCCAGCTCCGGACTCTTTGATGTGATCAGACCCAGTACTACCTTCTGATCCTTGATAAAACGCAGTGGCTCAAAACTTCCTGCACGCTCACTGTCATACTCTAAGAAAAATCCATCTACGTTACATCCGCCAAACAGCGTCTCTGCTACCGGCTCATATCCACCGGAGGTAAACCAGGTTGAGCGGAAATTTCCACGACAGATATGCATCGTAATCACCATATCATCCGGTTTTGCTTCCAGAGCTTTATTGATCATCTTTACATACTTCTTTGCAACCTCATCCACATCGATTCCGCGTTCCGCATAAGCCTTACGCTTCTCTGTCGAACAGAACTCCCCCCATGAGGTATCGTCCAGCTGTAAATAGCGACAGCCTGCATTGTAAAATGCACGAATTGCTTTCTGATAAGCCAGTGCAATGTCGTTAAGCAGAACTTCCTCATCCTTGTATCTCTCGATCGGCTGATAATTTTCCTCACGAACACAGCAGATCAGATGAAGCATCGACGGAGACGGAATACACTGCTTAACCGTCACATCTCCTGCGATTGACTGCAAAAACCGAAAATGTCTTAAAAATGGATGATCCTCCGGAAAATCAATCTTATCGACGATCTTCAACGTCTGGCTCTTTGGCTGATGTCCCTGAAACGCAATCGAGAAATGCTCAACTGCCACTTTCTTCACACCCTGAAGACCCCAGAGAAAATCGAGATGCCAGAATGTCCGTCTGTACTCACCATCGGTCACTGCCTTCAGGCCAACTGTCTTCTCGCTCTCAACCAGAGAACGGATACAACTATCCTCCACTGCCTCAAGTCCCTCTGCCGACAGTGCTCCAGAAGCATACTCCTCTCTCGCTTTCTTGAGCTCCTGCTTGCGCAGAAAGCTTCCAACAATGTCATAACGATATGGTGCCTGTGCTTTACTCATGGTCTAATTCCTCTCCTTATCCTGTTACGGTCTTTCTTTTGTCTTTGCAAATTATTTTTTATTTTATTTGCTGTTTTTCTGACCACAGTATAGCACGAGCAAGTCGTCATGCGCCAATACCTATTTCAAGCTGTTTGATATAGAGAAAATTTATATCAAGTCACAACTATCATATTTTAAACATAAAATCTTTTTGATTACTTACAAATTCTGAACTGAATTGGTCGCCTGTCAGGTGACATTTCACCTTTTCTTGTATTTTGCAAATAAAAAGGAGCAGGATTCTTGCGAATCCCGCCCCTCTTAAATGAGCAAGAGAATTTCATCAGGTAAATTTTCTTGCTCATATGGCCTCATTCTTTACGAACGATTCGATTGAAACAATTATTATTTATTGTTGATAGCTGCCTGTGCTGCTGCCAGTCTTGCGATCGGCACACGGAACGGTGAGCAGGATACATAATCCAGACCGATCTCATTGCAGAACTCTACGGAAGACGGATCTCCACCGTGCTCTCCACAGATACCGCAGTGCAGGGTCGGACGGACTTTCTTACCTTTCTCAATTGCCATCTTCATCAGCTGACCTACACCACTCTGATCCAGTCTTGCGAACGGATCGTTCTCGATGATCTTTGCATCAAAGTATGCATCCATGAACTTGCTGGAGTCATCACGGGAGAATCCATAAGTCATCTGAGTCAGGTCGTTGGTACCGAAGCAGAAGAACTCAGCCTCTTCAGCAATCTTGTCTGCAGTCAGAGCAGCTCTCGGAACCTCGATCATGGTACCTACTTCATATTCCATCTCAACGCCTGCAGCCTTGATCTCTGCATCAGCAGTCTCAACAACAATATTTTTCACATATTTCAGCTCTTTGATATCGCCTACCAGCGGGATCATGATCTCCGGAACGATCTTCCAATCCGGATGCTTCTTGCTTACGTTAATTGCTGCGCGGATTACTGCTGCTGTCTGCATCTTGGCGATCTCCGGATAGGTAACTGCCAGACGGCATCCTCTGTGTCCCAGCATCGGGTTAAACTCATGCAGAGAATCAATGATTGCTTTGATATCTGCAACTGTCTTGCCTTTTGCTTCAGCCAGTTTCTTAATGTCCTCTTCCTCAGTCGGAACGAACTCATGCAGAGGCGGATCCAGGAAGCGAATGGTAACCGGTTCTCCCTCCATAGCCTCGTACAGCTGTTCAAAGTCTCCCTGCTGCAGCGGAAGGATCTTGGACAGTGCTTCTTCTCTCTCTTCTACAGTGTCAGAACAGATCATCTCGCGGAATGCGTCAATTCTGTCTCCCTCAAAGAACATATGCTCAGTACGGCAAAGACCAATACCCTCAGCTCCCAGCTCGCGTGCTTTCCTTGCATCTGCCGGAGTATCTGCATTGGTTCTTACTTTCATGGTTCTGTACTCATCAGCCCATCCCATGATACGATCGAAATCACCTGCGATCTTAGCATCAACAGTCGGGATCGCACCATCATAGATGCATCCGGTGGAACCGTCAAAGGAGATCACATCTCCCTCATGATATTCTTTTCCAGCCAGAGTGAATCTCTTATTTGCTTCATCCATGATGATATCACCACATCCAGATACACAACATGCGCCCATACCACGTGCAACAACTGCTGCATGGCTGGTCATGCCGCCACGGACGGTCAGGATACCCTGAGATACTTTCATACCAGTGATATCCTCCGGAGAGGTCTCCAGACGAACCAGTACAACTTTCTCGCCTCTTGCTGCCCAGCTCTCTGCATCTTCTGCTGTAAATACAATCTTACCACAAGCTGCTCCAGGAGCTGCTCCCAGTGCTTTTGCGATTGGAGTTGCTGCCTTCAGTGCTGCTGCATCAAAGGTCGGATGAAGAAGTGCATCCAGGTTACGCGGCTCGATCATAGCCACTGCCTCTTCCGGTGTTCTCATACCTTCATCTACCAGATCGCAGGCAATCTTCAGGGCTGCTTTTGCAGTTCTCTTACCATTACGGGTCTGCAGCATGAACAGTTTTCCATGCTCAACAGTAAACTCCATATCCTGCATATCTCTGTAATGTTTCTCCAGAGTCTCACAAACCTCTTTGAACTGTTTGAATGCCTCCGGGAACTTCTCTTCCATCTCACTGATGTGCATCGGCGTACGAACACCAGCAACTACGTCCTCGCCCTGTGCATTGGTCAGGAACTCACCGAACAGACCTTTTGCTCCGGTAGCCGGGTCACGGGTAAATGCAACACCAGTACCGCAATCATCTCCCATGTTTCCGAATGCCATAGACTGTACATTAACTGCAGTACCCCAGGAATACGGAATATCATTGTCACGACGATATACATTTGCTCGAGGGTTGTCCCAGGAACGGAAGACTGCTTTGATTGCACCCATCAGCTGCTCCTTCGGATCATCCGGGAAGTCAGCACCAATCTTCTCTTTATATTCAGCTTTGAACTGATTAGCCAGTTCTTTCAGATCATCAGCATCAAGCTCAACATCAAGCTTCACACCTTTTTTCTCTTTCATCTCGTCAATGAGCTTTTCAAAATACTTTTTGCCCACTTCCATAACGACATCAGAATACATCTGGATAAATCTACGATAGCAGTCCCATGCCCAACGAGCATTGCCGGATTTCTGCGCCAGAACATCTACAACAGTCTCATTAAGACCAAGATTTAAGATAGTGTCCATCATACCCGGCATGGATGCTCTCGCACCAGAACGTACAGACACCAGAAGAGGATTTTCGGTATCCCCGAATTTCTTGCCGGTAATCTCTTCCATTTTTACAATATATTCGTTAATCTGCCCCTGGATCTCTTCGTTGATCTCACGACCATCCTCATAATACTGTGTACACGCCTCCGTCGTGATCGTGAATCCTTGCGGAACCGGAAGTCCGATATTCGTCATCTCCGCCAGATTGGCACCTTTGCCTCCCAGCAGATTACGCATACCAGCGTCTCCCTCTGTAAAAAGATAAACCCACTTTGCCATTACATGCCCTCCTAATAATATAAAAAATATAAATCAAAAATGCGCATCGTGTAGCTGCCAGGCCTACTATGCGCACATATTTATTGTAACACATATAAATGTTTTGTCAACTGACTTTTGTGCAGTTTATACAATATCATTTACTTTATCACGCTAAACTTTTGACATTTTATTAACAGATGTTCCATTTATAGGATGGTACTATGTCAAAAAAATCCTGCCGTCTTTCGACGACAGGATTTTACTGTTTTTTTACTATTATACTTATTTACCCTGCTCAAGAGCCAGAGTTCTGGTTGTGATATCGCATACCTCGGTCGGTCCGTAGTACTGGATTGCTCCCGGGAATACATAAGAGGTCTCAACAGCCCACTCATCTCTGTGTGCTTCAAAATATTTGAATGGCTTACCATCAAGCTCAACAAGTGCTTTCTTGATAACCGGCTTGTCCTCGCCATGTCTTCTCTCGATGTTCATCATCTTGGTGATCGGCATACCGCCTGCAACCCACTCTTCTGCCGGTCTGGACAGGTTGGAAACCTTGGAAAGGTATCCATTGTATCCGTACTGGATCAGCATGAATGCGTTGTATCCAAGAGAGTAGCAGTAGTCAGCATCAAAGTTGGACGGGAATGCGCATCTTCCTTCATATCCGAAGAAATGAGTCTGGGTTGCGTATTTTCCAGTGTAGGTTCCTGCTGCTTTTCTTGCTTTCAGTTTGTCGCCTACCAGTGCTGCAAACAGTTTCTCGGACTCGATCAGAGATACCTGTACGTTTCCGTGCGGATCTCTCTCAAGGAACAGCTGCTGCTGAATAGCCTGCGGAAGGATTGCAAATACTTCCATAGCCTCTTTGGAAAGGCCTTTCTCGATGAATGCATATTTCTCAGCCCAGCTCTCCAGAGCGTTGAATGCATCTGCTTTGCTTCCTGCAAGAAGCTCATTGATCTCGCTGATCAGTGCAGAGAACTCCGGAACAAACTCAACAACACCCTCCGGGATTACAACAACACCAAAGTTGTTGCCATCTGCAGCTCTCTTCTCTACAGCATCTGCGATATAATCTGCGATCTCAGACAGAGACTGTTTCTTAGCCTTTACTTCCTCAGAGATCAGGCAGATGTTCGGCTGGCACTCCAGTGCACACTCAAGTGCTACGTGAGAAGCACTACGTCCCATAACTTTGATGAAATGCCAGTACTTCTTAGCAGAGTTACAGTCTCTCTCGATATTTCCGATAAGCTCGCTGTAAGTCTTGGTTGCAGTATCAAAACCAAAGGAAATCTCGATATCCTCATTCTTAAGGTCTCCGTCGATGGTCTTCGGGCATCCGATTACCTGTACGCCGGTCTTATGTGCTGCCATGTACTCAGCAAGTACGCATGCATTGGTGTTGGAATCATCACCACCGATGATAACGATTGCGGTGATACCATGTTTTTTGCAAACCTCAGTAGCGATCTTGAACTGCTCCTCAGTCTCCAGTTTGGTTCTTCCAGAACCGATGATATCGAATCCACCGGTATTTCTGTACTCGTTGATATATGCATCATCAAATACGATGAAATTGTCTTCGATCAGTCCGCTTGGACCACCCTTGAAACCAATCAGGACATTCTCTTTATTGGTTGCCTTCAGTGCATCATACAGACCACTTACAACATTGTGTCCGCCTGGTGCCTGTCCGCCGGAAAGGATAACACCTACTACCTGTTTCTTGGATGCAGAAGTGTTCTGTCCTTTTTCAAAGGTAACCTCCGGCTCGCCATAAGTATTCGGAAACAGCTCAGCAATCTTCTCCTGATCTGCTGCACTTGTGGTCTTCTCGCCTTCTTTAACAGCGATCTCTGCAATACCGTTTCTGAGCATTCCCGGAAGCTTCGGGCTGTACTCATATCTTGCTTTCTGAAGTGGTGAAAGATTCATAATTATACTCCTTTGTTGTATATTTTATAACTATCCAGAGCCATACAGACTATGGCTCTGAACCATTACTCCAACTTATAAATTATCATTTTAACGTATTTTCGTCAACCTCTGAGCACTGATTAGAATGCAAATTTCTCATCAAAATATTTGTCAAGATCAGCAATTGCCACACGCTCCTGCTCCATGGTGTCACGGTCACGAACAGTTACGCATCCATCCGTCTCAGAGTCAAAGTCGTAGGTTACGCAGAACGGAGTTCCGATCTCATCCTGGCGGCGGTATCTCTTACCGATATTTCCTCTGTCATCGAATTCGCAGTTGTATTTCTTGGACAGCTCGGTGAATACTTTCTCAGCACCCTCGTTGAGCTTCTTGGACAGTGGAAGAACGCCGACTTTAACCGGAGCCAGTGCCGGATGGAAATGAAGAACTGTTCTCATATCCGGTTTTTCTTCGGTTCCGATGTTCTCCTCATCATAAGCTGCACACAGGAATGCCAGAACCACACGGTCTGCTCCCAGAGACGGCTCGATAACATACGGAATGTATTTCTCTTTGCTCTCATCATCGAAGTAGCTCATATCCTGACCGGATACCGTCTGATGCTGTGTCAGATCATAGTCGGTACGGTCTGCGATTCCCCACAGCTCGCCCCATCCGAACGGGAACAGGAACT
>OGIE01001036.1_pt1 | contig 40321 bp, 34 predicted proteins | sample 1571581 | NCBI WGS metagenome assembly OGIE01 (sample SAMEA2582021, study PRJEB24529) | metagenome | biome: Human gut stool | place: China | collected 2011 | reverse complement strand
ATGCCGGGGGAGGTTACACAGATGCAGTTGGCTATGGGCTTTTTCGTACAGATCGCACCGTATGTGCTGGGTGGCGTGCTGATTTGGTTTCTGATTGCTTATTTTGCCAATACGAGTATTATCAATTCAGCGACCGGCTCCAGGCCTTTGAGCCGTATGGAAAACAAACGGGTGTATAATCTGGTAGAGAACCTCTGTATGAGTCAGGGTATGACGATGCCGAAAATCAATGTGATAGACGATGATTCTCTGAATGCTTTTGCCAGTGGAATTAATGAGAGGAGCTATACGGTGACACTTTCGCGGGGAATCATAGATAAGTTGGATGATCAGGAGCTGGAAGCAGTGATCGCTCACGAACTGTCGCATATCCGTAATCATGATGTCCGGCTGCTTATCATATCGATTGTGTTTGTCGGCATCTTTGCGATGGTGGCGCAGCTGGCCATGCGTTCGGCTTATTATTCTTCTTTTTCAAGAAGAAGAGATGAAAAGAACGGAGCCGTTCTGCTGATGCTACTGGTTTTGTTGGTGGCAGCGGTCGGTTATTTCTTTTCCATATTGATGCGTTTTGCCATCTCCCGGAAAAGGGAATATCTGGCGGATGCCGGATCGGCGGAGATGACAAAGAATCCGTTAGCTTTGGCAAGTGCGTTACGGAAGATTTCAGCAGATCCAGATATCGAGGCTGTCGAACGTGACGATGTCGCCCAGTTATTCATCCAGCACCCGGGAAAGCAAGCTGAGAGTGCATTGAGTGGAATGAGCGGTTTGTTTGCAACGCATCCGCCGATAGAGAAACGGATTCAGATTCTGGAACAGTTTTAGCGGGAAGAGATGGATATCTTTTTGATCATATTAGGGGCTATTTGCCTGCTGGTCGGGTTGGCGGGGTGTTTTTTACCCGTTCTGCCGGGACCGCCTTTGTCTTATCTGGGACTTTGGTTGCTTCATTTTACGGATAAAGTGCCGTTCTCCGTTACTCAACGGTTATATGGGGAGTTTTAGTCGTGGTAGTGCAGTTGCTGGATTATCTGACCCCGGTGCTTGGTACAAAGTATGGCGGAGGAAGTAAATGGGGCAACTGGGGTTGTGTGATAGGGACGGTTGCGGGGATATTCATTTTTCCTCCCTGGGGGATATTGTTCGGACCGTTTGCCGGTGCAGTGATAGGCGAATTGCTTGGAGGTAAAAAGTCTATAGATGCTTTTAAAGCCGGAATAGGAGCGTTTATCGGATTCCTGCTCAGTGTGGTGGTGAAGATGGCGCTTTGCGGATATTTTGTCTATTGTTTTATAAAAGCTATCATAGGATGAAACAAAAAAGAGACTCTTGACAAGTCTCTTTTTTATTTTTATCATTATTCTGCCGGAGTGCCGCCCGAAGAAATAATTTTACTACGTTCGATAGATTGTAATGCCAGATAGTTTGCACCGAAGTTTTCCATGTTTTCGATTTCTGTTTCGAACTGGTCGAGATGACCTTCTTCTTCGATAACCAAACCTTCAAATACCTTCTTGGTAGCAGAATCTGCATGTTGGGCACATTCGTTAGCCCATGCATTGTAATCGTCTACACTTCCGGTTTCCATTTCTGCCGCTTTTTCAAGCATTGCTTTTACATCGTGGATTTTTTCTACCGGGCCGGAGCATTTCATTTCTACTTCACCTTTCAGAAACAGGATACGTTCGGCAAGGCGTTCTACGTGCATCATTTCAGTAATGGCAGTACGTTTGAAAAGGCTTGATAACAAGTCATATCCCATATCATCCAGACGGAAGTGGAAATACATGTACTGGTTGACTGCTGTCATTTCATCAGCTACTGCTCTGTTCAGCAGTTCAATACTTTTCTCTCTTTTAATCATAATGCGTTAATTTTAGTCGGAATATCAGATTTTTAATTCGTTTATAGGCCCTAAAGTTAATAGATTTTTTCATCCGTGGTTCAGTTGGATAGATTCTTATTGAAAAATATTTCCAACTTATCAAAAGGTATTACGTCCATCCGATCGTATAAATCTACGTGGTTCGCCCCCGGGATAATCATCAGCTCCTTATTATCTCCTTTTAGTTTTTTGAAAGCATCTTCACTGAAATAGCGGGAGTGAGCTTTCTCACCGTGCATTACGAGTACGGCACTACGGATCTCGTCGCTATAAGAGAGCAGCGGCATGTTGATGAACGGCAAGGACGAGGTCTTGTTCCAACCATTATTCGAGTTGAGTGAACGGGGATGGTAACCGCGTTTGGTCTTGTAATAGTCATAGTAGTCTTTCACGAATTGCGGAGCATCGGAAGGCAGCGGATCGACTACACCACCGGCAAGCGCATACGTACCGTTCTTCGCATCTTCCGTCCGCTGGGCGTTGAGTTGTTTCCGGAGTTCGTAACGGGCATTGGCATCCATCGAGTCGAAATAGCCGTTGGCATTGACGCGGCTCATGTCGTACATCGTCGAAGTTACCGTTGCCTTGATGCGGGTGTCGATAGCTGCTGCGTTGAGTGCCATGCCACCCCAACCACAAATACCGAGGATACCGATACGTTCGGGATCGACGTCATCGCGTGTCGAGAGGTAATCGACTGCTGCACTGAAATCCTCTGTATTGATGTCGGGCGATGCTACATATCGGGGTTCACCGCTACTCTCGGCCGTATACGAAGGATCGAATGCAATAGTCAGGAATCCGCGCTCGGCAAGTGTCTGGGCATAGAGGCCCGACGACTGTTCCTTTACGGCACCGAACGGACCGGAAACGGCGATGGCAGCCAGTTTGCCGGTGACATTCTTCGGTATATACAAATCTGCTACGAGCGTAATACCGTAGCGGTTACGGAAGGTCACTTTACTGTGATCAACCTTGTCGCTTTGTGGGAACACTTTGTCCCACATCTGCGTTAAATTCTGATTTTCGTTCATTGTTATATCAGTTTTTAAATGAGTACTTGTCGCTTCGGATATGCCTGTCGTTGTAACAACATTTTTGGTGGAGCTTGCAACAAATAAGCTTCCCATGATGCAAAAGCATGCGACCATTATAATACGTAGTTTCCGGAATGAATTTCTTGCCATACTTTTAATGTTTAATTAGGTAATGTCATTCTCTATTAATTTCACATTACAAAATTACCGGATTACAACAAGCGGCTTTGTACCAGAATCAAGGATATATTTACCTAATTTACGGATTCTCAAAAATGTGTCGGTGTGTTTTCGTGAGTCAGGGATATTTTGTGTAGATTTGTCCTACAGAATTTAATTGAAAGAGAATTATGACTAAGATACAAGAATTTCTGGCTGCTCTGCCGGAAGATAAAAAAGCGTTGTTTATCCCAGTGTTCGGTAATGTAGATAAATTTTACACGGTCGTATATCTGATTGCCCGTAATGAACATGTTACAGATATGGAAAAACCGGATCGATATGAAGATCGTTTGCAGGTGATCCGGCAGATAAGAAGTAAGGTGGAGGATTTGGTTTCTTCCTATGGCCTGGAAGGGAAAGAGATCGTTGCCGATATCGGCAGTGATTATTTTGAAGATTATGTGAATTACAAAGAGCCGGAACTGGATATAACGAATGAAGAATTTATAGGAATCATACAAAAGCTGTAAAAACAGCTACTAAACACTTATGAACATGAGAACACTAAACCTATGTACTGCATTCCTTTTATCTGTAGCCACCTGCCTGCAAGCCCAGGTGACTGTAGTGAAAGAGGGTAAACCTGTATCCCGTATTCTGATAGAAAAGGATAATTCCGTAGATAATCAGGCGGCACTTCTTCTGCAGGATTTTGTGCAACGGATAAGCGGAGCATCTTTGCCTGTACTGACGGATAAATCCCCTCGTAAAGGAGATATCGTGATTGGAGGAAAAGATACCTCCGGCCTGACTGAAGACGGATTTCGCCTGAAAACAGATAATGGAATTGTTTATATCAGCAGTGGTGGCGATAAAGGGAATATCTATGGAGCCGTAACTTTGCTGGAAGATTATCTCGGAGTAGCCTATTATAGTGCAGATGCTTATAGGTTGGAGAAACGTTCTACTGTGGTTATTCCGGAACTGGACCGTGCGGAGAATCCAGCCTTCCGTTACCGCCAAAGCCAGTGCTATGCCTTGCGGGAAGACCCTGTCTATAAATTATGGTTCCGTTTTGAAGAACCATCCGAAGTCTTTGCCGGAGGAATGTGGGTGCATACGTTCGATCGAATTCTTCCTTCGGACGTATATGGAGAGTCGCATCCTGAATATTATTCGTTCATCAATGGCGAACGCCGCCCTGGGAAAGCCAGCCAGTGGTGTCTGACCAACCCGGAAGTATTCGAGATGGCTGCGCAGAAGATCGATTCGATCTTTAAGGCCAATCCCGGAAAGAATATGATTTCCGTCAGCCAGAACGATGGTAATTTTACCAATTGCAGTTGTCCGTCATGTAAGGCGCTCGACGAACAGGAGGGAGGTCCGTCTGGTAGTCTGATCCATTTCCTGAATAAACTGGCGGCCCGTTTTCCTGATAAGGAATTTTCGACGTTGGCTTATTTATATACCATGCATCCGCCCAAACATGTCAAGCCACTGCCGAATGTCAACATTATGCTTTGCGATATTGACTGTGATCGCGAAGTGCCGTTAACAGACAATGCTTCCGGGCAGGATTTTATGAAAGCGATGGAAGGCTGGTCTGCTATCAGTAATAATATATTTGTATGGGATTACGGAATCAATTTTGATAATTACGTTTCCCCTTTCCCGAATTTCCCGATTCTGCAAAAGAATATTCAGTTATTTAAAGATCACCATGCTACTATGCATTTTTCGCAGATCGGAGGATCGAAGGGAGGAGATTTTCCGGAGATGCGCGCTTATATGGTCAGCAAGCTGATGTGGAACCCTTATCAGAATGCCGATTCACTGATGCGGACATTTATGGATGGTTATTATGGGGCAGCATCTCCCTATATCTATCAATATGAGAAACTATTGGAAGGCGGTTTGCTCGCCAGTAAACAACGTCTCTGGATCTATGATTCTCCGGTTACGCATAAGGATGGTATGCTGAATACGAATTGCCGTAAGCGTTATAACGAATTGTTCGACCAGGCAGAGCAAGCGGTTGCTGACGATCCCGTTCTGTTGAAACGGGTACGGTTATCCCGTTTGCCGTTGCAATATGCCGGACTGGAAATAGCACGTGCTGAAGGAAATCACGATCTGGAAGAGGTAAAAGCCAATCTGGCTCTGTTTGAAGAGCGTACGCGCGAGTTCAATATTCCGACCCTGAATGAACGGAACAATCCGCCGGCTGAATATTGTAAACTATATACTGAGCGTTATCTGCCCGGCAAGGTAAAGAACCTGGCAAAGGGTGCGAAGATTATCTGGTTGCAGGAACCGTCCGGTAAATATAAAACTTTAGGTGAGGCAGCCCTGACCGATGAACTGTTTGGTGGAACCACTTTCGTGGAAAGCTGGATAGGATGGGAGGGAATCGATGGTTCCTTTATCCTCGATCTGGGAAAAGACATGCCTGTCCGTTCGGTTGAAAGTGACTTCCTTCACCAGCTGGGGGCATGGATATTACTTCCCCGAAAAGTAACTTATTCTATCTCTTCAGATAATAAGACCTGGCAGCCGTTTGGCGAAAAGAGTCTGGAGGAAGACCGTTCCGTACAAGTGAAATTTGTAGGAGTCAAGTGCGATGTTCCTTCTCCTGTAACGGCCCGCTATATAAAAGTGGAGATTGAAGGTGTTAAAACCTGTCCGTCCTGGCATTATGGAGTAGGTTATCCGGCCTGGTTCTTCCTGGATGAGGTTACTGTTCAGTAATGTTTATTTGTCATAAATAGCAGAATGCAAGTTCTTAATCAAAAGGACTTGCATTTTTAATAATCATGAAATAACTTTTTTTGTATGTGCTGAGTATGAGTATATGCTGAATAACACCTACTTTTGCAGTTCGCCCGTAAATGAATGCGGGAGAAGAGAAAAGAATAGTTGTTTTTTTAGGAATATTACGGTATATCGATGAGTTATTTTATAAAGTTGAGGGATTGGTTCACATCCCAGGAACATTTACTGTTCCTGTTTGCGTTGCTGTTTATTGTTCCTAATTGTGTCTTGTTCTTTACGGAACCGTTGCCTGTCACAGTTGGGATTGCTTCTTTGATATTACCTTATGCTTTTTGGGTCGGTCTGCTTTTACTGGCACGTAAGCCGGGAATCGTAGTTTGGTGTCTGTTGCCGAAAGTCATACTGGACGGAGGGCAATTGGTGCTGCTTCACCTTTTCGGCGAATCGGTCATTGCTGTGGATATGTTCCTGAATCTGACCAGCTCGACAGCCTCCGAAGCCAGTGAATTGCTTGGAAATATCTTTCTGGTGATTATAGGTGTCTTTTTCTTTTATACGTTGCCGACTTTATTGCTGGCTACCTGGTCTGTCCGGATGAAAGCGAAATTGACAGGGCCTTTCCGTAAGAAATGGGCCATACGGAGTTTCGGTGTTTTCATTTTGGGGATTATTCTTTGTTTGTTGGCTCCGATCCAGGGGCATCAGGTCTCTCTGAAAGATGATTTTTATCCGGGAAATGCCCTTTATAATCTTTACTTCGCGATCAATAAAGCGGAGAAAAACAGCAACTATCATATCACATCCGCTGATTTCAGATTCAATGCGATGAAGCCGGAACAGGCTAGCGGGAAGCGTGAAATTTATGTGCTGGTAGTCGGAGAGACTTCACGTGCTATGGAATGGAGCTTGTATGGCTACGAGCGGGAAACGACTCCCCGGATGGAAAAACTGGATGGACTGGTTCATTTCACCGATGTGGTGACACAATCCAATAATACGCATAAGAGTGTCCCTATCATTCTGTCGGCAGCCAGTGCGGAAGATTACGGAGTGATATATGATGAAAAGAGTATCGTTACCGCTTTTAGGGAAGCCGGTTTTCATACGGTGGTGATAGCCAATCAAAATTTGAGCACTTCGATGATCGGTTCGTTTTACCGGGAGGCGGATGCTTTCATCGATATGAGTACATTCAAACCGAAATCAGCTTATCTTACTTCGCTGCATGACGGAGAATTGCTCCCTTATCTGCAAAAAGAACTGGATAAGACAGAAGGAAACCTGTTTTTTGTGATTCATACTTACGGATCGCATTTTAATTATCACGAACGTTATCCGAAAGATTTTTCTCTGTTTAAGCCGGATAAAGCGGAAGGAATCCGTGCCTCCTATAAAAAGGAATTGCGCAATGCTTATGATAATTCAATCCTTTATACAGATTACGTATTGAGTGAAATTGCCGGTATGCTGGCAAAAACGAATGCCTGTGCTTCCATGCTTTATCTGAGCGACCATGGTGAAGATATTTTCGATGATGCCCGTGCGCGTTATCTGCATGCATCTCCGATCCCGACTTATTATCAGTTGCATATACCCTATGTGATCTGGTTCTCGGATACATACCGCGAAACTTATCCGGAAAAATATCAGATGACAGAAGCACATCAGGCTCTGCCGGTCAGCACGAACAGCGTGTTCCATACAGTACTGGATCTTGCCGGAATACATACGGATGTTTCCGATTCTACATTGGCGGTGTCCAATCCGTCTTTTACGGTCCGTGATCGTATGTACCTTGGAGATCATGATGATCCCGTACCTTTTTGGAAAGTCGGACTGAAGAAAACCGACTTCGAGATGTTGGACAAATGGGGAATTGTTTACGACAAGGATTGATTTTTTGAGATAAACTTCTACCTTTGTTTTATGGCAGAACAAAGTGGACATATTACTCTTAAGGTTATTTTGGGATATTTGTTGTTGATTGCAATAGCGATCTGCTCTGTCGTATATATCTATCGGATCATCGAACAGGTGGCCGGTGAGGAAGAACCGGACGGAAAAGCCCGCCAGAAAGTTTATCTTGTAACAAATACGTTATCACTGCTTTATGAAAGTGAGGCATTGGGGCAGTTGGTCGGTATGCCTCAGAATGATGTAAATCACTTTAACCGGACATTGAATAAGGCTCACCGCAATATGGATTCACTGCGTGTCCTGATCACCGATTCTGTTCAATTATTGAAGATCGATACGATCGATATGCTGTTGAGGCAGAAACGGCTGAATACCCGACGTTTGTTGGAAACCTGGAAAGAAACGAATACGGAGCATCTTTATACGATCAATATTGAAAAGGTGATAGCCGAACAGGATACATTCATCGAGCAAAAGGAGATAAAAGAACATGTGGTAGTCAAGCAGGATACCATCTTTTCCCAAAAGAAGCCGCGCGGTTTTTTCCGCCGTCTGGCAGACGCTTTCTCTCCCAGCCGTGAAGATACGAGTATTATCGTCAATACAACCCGCCAGATCGTGACGGATACCCTGGTGAACGCTTATAATCCTTCGGATACGATTGCCAGTGTGCTGAAAAGCTTGCAAGATAGTGTTGCGGGACAACGTAAACTGTTGGCGGATCAGTTGCTGGAGCGTGCTGCCAATCTGAGGTATAATAATAGTATAGTTACCCGTAAGATCAACCAGATATTACGTGATATCGAAGAAGAAGAGGTGAACGCTTCGTTGGAACGTATGCAGAACAAACAGTTGATTTTGCGTGAAACATCTTTGCTGATTGCCGGTATTGCTGTCGTCTCTGTTATTATTGTGATCATCTTTATCTTTATGATCACCCGTGATGTCTCGAAAAGTAAATATTACAGAATGCAATTGGAGAAGGCGAAGCAGTATGCCGAAGACCTGTTGCATAGCCGGGAAAAGATGATGTTGACGATCAGCCATGATATCAGGGCTCCGCTTTCTTCCATCATCGGATATATAGATCTTTTGCTGAAAAGGCATCCGGACGAACGGCAGCAATATTATCTGGAAAATATGTCCGGCTCTTCCAGTCATATCTTGTCACTGGTCAATGACCTGCTGGATTTTCACCGGCTTGAATCGGGGAAAATGGAGATACAGCGGGTTCCATTCAGCGTGTCGGCCTTGTTCAATGAGATATTTACCAGTTTCCGGCCGATTGCCGAATCGAAGGATCTTACATTTGTCCTGAATCTGAAAGAAGAAGGGACGGATAAGTTATATATCGGAGATCCGATCCGTATCCGCCAGGTGGTAGGTAATTTGTTGTCGAATGCCCTTAAGTTTACACGTGAGGGACGGGTTGTCATGGTGATATCCATCACTGCTTTAACAGATAACAGTGTTCGGCTGAATGTGCTGGTAAGTGATTCCGGTCCGGGAATCCCTCCCGAAGAGCAGGAACGTATATTCGGAGAATTTACCCGTCTTTCTGCCACTGAAAAAGCGGAAGGTTTTGGATTGGGCTTATCTATCACCCGGAAGATGACGGCATTGATGGGAGGAGAACTTTCATTGAAGAGTGTAGTCGGACAGGGTTGCGACTTTACCATCGAGTTGCCGCTTACTGTGGCCGATGTTCAGGTTCTTCCTGCACCGGAGGAAGAAATTACGGTGGAGCCGTCCGGACCTTCTTTTGCCGGACGTGAAGTTTATTGCCTGCTGGTCGATGATGATCCGCTACAGTTGGCTCTTACAGAAGAATATCTGCGGCAGAATCATGTGGAAGTAACTTGTTGTACCGATCCGTTCTCGGTAGTTTCTTTATTGCAGAATACCGCTTTCGATGCAGTCATTACGGACATTCAGATGCCGGGAATGGATGGTTATCAGTTGTTGGAAAGCATACGTAAATCCGGCATTCCGGGTAGTGATTCGATCCCGGTCATTGCGCTTTCCGCCAGTGTGGAGAATGAGCATGACCATTATCTGGAATCCGGTTTTACCGGTTTTCTGAATAAGCCTTTTACTGCCCGCCAGTTAATCTCTTTATTGAATAAACTGTTGTCGACGGAATTGGTGGTAACTTCCGATTTCAATTTTGATTCGCTGACGGCTTTTGCCGGTGAAGACAGGGAAGCTTCCGCATCTATCCTGAAAACATTTATTGAAGAAACAGGTAAGAGTAATGCTCTGCTTGAAGACTCTTTACGTGATAACGATCGGGAACTATCTGCAAAAACATCTCATAAAATGGTTCCCTTGTTCACAATGCTGGGTGCAACATCTCTGGTTGAAAAGCTACGAACTATAGAGAAGAATGCTGCCACATTGCCTGAAGAAGAATGGAAATCGTTGCTTTCAGAGGTAATCGCCGAAGTGAAAAAGATTATCGATCAGGCAGCGAGCTTAGTCGGCGGTTGTTAGTTGATAACAGCCTTTTTGTGGAACAGGTTTGTGGAAAAAATCCCCAATTGTGTATTATGTTCCCCAGTGTCTTCCTTGTTATATTTTTGTTAGCTAAAACATTTTATCTCTCTTTTCTGTTAAGTTATAAGAGTTTATGAAATAGACGAAGACCTTTTACGGATTCTGGCACGGTATTCGCATTCATATTTACAGAATCGTAAGTGGACGTTTCTACATTTAAGCCGTTTAAAACAAAGAAAGATTATTTCTGAGTATTCTATTTAAGTCTGCGAAACAAAAAAGGCATCTGTTGGGGATGCTTTTTTTGTTTGGTTAGGTTTATTTGTTAAATTCGTGCCCAATATTAAAAAAGACCTATTTTACCATGGAGCACGAAATGCCACTCAAGTCACCACGCATTGAAGTTGTTGACGCGTTAAGAGGATTCGCCGTTATGGCGATTATGTTTTTACATAATATCGAACATTTTAATTTCTACGAATTTCCGGAAGTCACTTCTGATTTTATGAAAAGCCTGGATAAAGGAGTCTGGGACACACTGTTTTTCCTTTTTGGAGGGAAGGCCTATGCGATCTTCTCTTTATTGTTCGGATTCAGCTTTTTTATTCAGTATAATAACCAAGCCAAGAAAGGCAAGGATTTCCGTTTGCGTTTTCTGTGGCGGCTCTGTTTATTGTTTGTTATAGGTTGCTTCAACGGGGCTTTCTTTCCGGGAGATATACTTGTCCTTTATGCAATAATCGGTGTCGTACTCATTCTTGTTTGCCGCTGGAGTGATCGTGCTGTATTAATTGTTGCCGTTATCCTGATGCTTCAGCCTGTGGAATGGGGTAAATTCTTTTATGCAATGCTGCATCCTGATTATATGGCTTCGGCCGAGCAATGGCTGGTGCATCACAGAAAAATGTATCCATTCCTCAGCCAGCCTGATTTTTGGGAGATGGTCAAATCGAATTTATGGGATGGCCAACTGTTCAGCATTCTATGGGGCTGGAGCTACGGACGCTTTTTCCAGACTGCATCTTTGTTCATGTTGGGTATGTTGATCGGACGTAAACAGTTGTTTGTGAATCTTGCGGAACACCGTACTTTTTGGCAACGTACCTTCTTGATCGGTCTTATTTGTTTCATCCCTCTGTATTATTTGTCTTTGTCGTTGCCGGATTTATTGACGAACAGGAGCATGCTTACTCCGATGAATACGATTGTATCCTCTTTCCGTAACTTTTCATTCATGTGTGTTCTGGTTTCTGTCTTTGTTTTTCTGTGGCAACAGGCAACTTTCCATAAAATTTTATATGGATTAGTCCCTTATGGAAAGATGAGCTTGACTAATTATCTGAGCCAGTCGATCATAGGTTCGTTTATCTATTTCGGTTATGGTCTGGGATTGTATAAATACCTGGGTGTCACTGCCAGTTTCGGAGTAGGAGTGTTGTTGTTCATCCTTCAGTTAGGCTTCTGTCATTGGTGGTTAAAGAATCATAAACAGGGGCCGTTCGAAGGAGCATGGCGTAAAGCGACTTGGATTTGTTCCTGATTTTCCGTTAAAATATATATCTTTGTCAGAGGTTTTAATCTAATAATGTATGCCGTCGATTCTTATAGTAGAAGATGATATAACTTTTTCTTTGATGCTAAAGACCTGGTTGGGTAAAAAGGGCTTCGAAGTAAAAACATTTAGCTCTGTTTCAGATGCAAAGCGTCAGATAGAAAACAGAGGTTACGATCTTATCCTGTCCGATTTGCGTTTACCGGATGGCGACGGGATCGATCTGTTGAAATGGGTAAAAGAGAAACAGACCTCTTTGCCACTGATCATGATGACAAGCTATGCAGAAATACAAACGGCTGTCCAGGCAATCAAGCTGGGTGCTTCTGACTATATAGCCAAACCGTTGAATCCGGAAGAATTATTGGGAAAGATACGTGAATTGATAAAAACGGTACCGGCAGAACATCGTCTGGCTGCAAAATCATCGGAGAGTAATACTTATATTGAAGGTCAAAGTCCTGCTGCCCGACAGTTATTCGACCATGTTCGTCTGGTGGCTCCGACGGATATGTCCGTGTTGATAACGGGGGCGAGTGGTACTGGAAAAGAATATATTGCCCGTCGTATTCACGAGCAGAGTAACCGTAGTAAAGCGCCGTTTATCGCTGTAGATTGCGGTGCTATCCCGAAAGATTTGGCTGCATCCGAGTTTTTCGGCCATGTGAAAGGTTCGTTTACCGGGGCGATAGATAATAAAACCGGTGCATTTGTAGCGGCACAAGGTGGTACGATATTTCTGGATGAAATAGGTAACCTGACCTACGAGGTACAAGTGCAGTTGCTTCGTGCCCTGCAGGAGCGTAAAATAAAACCGATCGGAACGAACGATGAAATAGCTATTAATGTACGGTTAATTTCGGCAACGAATGAGAATCTGCGTACAGCAATAGAGAAAGGTGATTTTCGCGAAGACCTTTATCACCGTATCAACGAATTTACGGTTCGCATTCCGGACCTGAAAGAACGTAAAGAGGACTTATTGCTTTTTGCTAATAATTTCCTTGACCAGGCAAATGCGGAATTACAGAAAGATATTATCGGTTTCGATAACGAGACGATCCGACTTTTCCAGTCTTATTCATGGCCGGGAAACCTGCGTCAGATGAAGAATGTCATCAAATATGCAACACTTCTGGCTACAGGACGTTACATTACGCGTCATGAACTTCCTGAAGAACTAACGGATGCCCCTGCAAAAGAAACCCGCATCCTCTTGAAAGACGAAGCTCACGAAAGCGAATTGATCAAACGTGCCCTCCAGGAATCCGGCAACAATAAAACCCGTGCCGCCCAACTATTGGGAATCGATCGGAAAACGTTGTATAATAAGTTGAAACTTTATAATTTGGATTGATAGGATAATATAAGATGAAGCCGGACATGATCCGGCTTATTTTTTACAATCAATTATACATCAAAATATACCCATTCAAATAAGTAGCGAACAGTAGCCATATTAGATAGGGAATGAAGAGTAGTGAGCTAACTTTGTTGACGGGATAACTTTTCAAGGTGTAATTAATCACGAAGATATCGAGCAATATGATATTCAGGAAGCCGATAAGCGGATTCTGAAAATAGAAGAAACCGATGCTCCATGTGAAATTGAAGAAAAGTTGGAAGATAAAAGCTTTAATGAAAAATCTTGTTCGTTCACTCCCAGAATTGATCATTGATCCGATAGATAATCCCATACATAGATAAATAATACTCCAGGCAATAGGAAAGGCGATGTTTGGAGGAGTTAATACCGGTTTTATAAGAGTCGGATACCAGTTCTTTATTGCGTCAGCCTGAAAATAACTGGCGGAAAGTCCTACCAGGAAACAAATCAGGATAGGGATAATAATATTCAATGCTTTTCTCATGATCTTTCGTTTTTCTAATTGAATAACAAAAGGTAGGATGATCTTGTTGTCCCGAATGACAAACTTTTTGTGATGTATCTAGTCGGGATGATAATACATTTTATTTTCTGCTACTTTTGAAAATTAAAGGGTGAAGCTCGCTATTTAAAGTTAAAATATTTGCAAATAATGAACCTGGAACAGTATTTTGTTTAATTTTGTATTTCAAAAGATTTTTGTTGTCCTAGTCTCTTTGGAATATGAGTATAGAAGTATTATCCGGAATTGCCCCGAGGCTATACGAACTGGTCGCTCCACTGGTGATGAACTGTAGCGTGCTGCGGCAAAATAATAATTACCCATTCAAAACTTCTAAACACTATTTATGGTTCGTCGCCATTGAAGGAGACATGGTTACAGGCTTTATACCTGTTGAAATCAAAAGTACCTGTGTGGTTATCAATAACTATTATGTGAGAGGGGAGGACAGTAAAACGATGTCATCCCTGATCGATGCTGTTCTGGAGCATTTCAAAAACACTTCAATCATACGGGCCGTCGTTCATACCCGGCATGAAGATATTTTTGCTTCAAATCATTTTTTTGTAACTCAAAAGTGGAAACTATATATTAAAATGGAATATAGATGCGATGATGAGAGAAAAGATAAATGTTTACGAAGCAGTACAAGCGCGGTTGGATAAGATATTTTCCGACTTCGATAATATATATGTGTCCTTTTCCGGTGGTAAAGACAGCGGTGTGCTGTTGAATTTATGTATCGACTATATACGTGAACACCGGTTGAAGCGAAAACTGGGTGTATTTCATATGGATTATGAGGTGCAGTACCAGGAAACGACATCTTATGTAGACCGGACACTGGCTTCTAATGCGGATATTTTGGAAATATATAGAGTTTGTGTTCCCTTCAAAGTACCGACCTGTACCTCGATGTTCCAGAACTATTGGCGTCCTTGGGATAAGCTACAGCAAAATATCTGGGTAAACAAAATGCCTGAAAACTCTTTGAAAGCTGAAGATTTTCCATTCTATAATGAAGATATGTGGGATTATCAGTTTCAGTTGTTGTTTGCAGGATGGCTGCATGAGAAAAAGCAGGCCGGAAGAACTTGCTGTTTGATCGGGATACGTACTCAGGAGAGCTTCAACAGATGGAGGGCTATCCATATAAAAAGTAAGGTACAGACCTATCGGCGTTTGAAATGGGTTCATCAGGTAATGCCTCGTGTCTATAACGCTTATCCTATCTTTGATTGGAAAACGAAAGATATATGGATTGCCAACGGTAAGTTTCAATGGGATTATAATCATTTGTACGACTTGTATTATCAGGCCGGAGTGCCTCTTGAAAAACAGCGGGTAGCAAGTCCTTTTATTTCCCAGGCGCTGGCTAGCCTGAAACTATACCGGGCGATAGATCCCGATATGTGGGGAAAGATGATCGGACGGGTCAACGGTGTCGGTTTTGCCGGATTATATGGCGGCACTTCCGCTTTGGGATGGCAATCGGTCAAGTTGCCTAAAGGAATGACCTGGAAGTCTTATATGGAATTCCTGTTAAAAACATTGCCTGAGAAGACGCGTAACGGTTATTTACAGAAGTTGTCTGTCAGCATAAAATTCTGGCGGGATAAAGGAGGATGCCTTGCAGAGGAAACGATCGAGAAACTGCAACAGATCGGGATCCCTATCCGAGTGGAAGATAGCACGAATTATAAGACAAAAAAGAAACCGGTCCGTATGGAATATCTGGATGATATCGATATTCCGGAATTTAAGGAACTGCCGACCTATAAACGGGTTTGTATCTGTATTCTGAAAAACGATTACTATTGTAAATATATGGGATTCTCATTGAATATTCATGAGAGAAAGCAAAAGGAAAATATTTTACAACTTTATAACTCTGAATTATATGGAGGAATATACTAGCCCTGTCTACAAAGTAAGACCTGTTCCGGTTGAAAAAGTAATGGCTAACAGCTATAACCCCAATGTGGTTGCTCCCCCGGAAATGCAATTACTGGAAGTCTCCATCTGGGAAGATGGCTTCACCTCACCTTGCGTATGCTATTATGTACCGGAGAAAGATATGTATGAATTGGTTGACGGTTATCACCGTTATATGGTCATGAAAACGTCGAAACGTATATATGAACGTGAACACGGAATGCTTCCCGTTACTGTCATAGAAAAAGATCTGTCCAATAGAATGGCATCGACGATTCGCCATAACAGGGCACGCGGCACCCATAATATCGAGTTGATGAGTCATATAGTCTCCGAACTTTCCAAATGTGGTATGTCCGATACTTGGATACAACGTAATATAGGAATGGATAAAGATGAAATATTACGTTTGAAGCAGATATCGGGATTGGCCGAATTATTCTCTAATAAGGAGTTCAGTTTGTCGGAAGAATAATGTTTTCATCTTTGTATGGGATAGATGCATACCTGAGAGGGGTGATGCCTGATTTATAATTAATGATTATATTTGCAGATATCATTCACTGTAATTTGTAAAAGCCTTTTCCCATGACAAGAATACTGGTAGTAGAAGATGAACAGCGTGTAGCGGAGCTCCTGAAGGTCGGTCTGGAAGATTCCGGTTATCAGGTGTCGGTGGCTTTTGACGGGGAGATGGGGTTGCGTCTTTTTAGGGCTTCGGGGTTCGATCTGGTGATCTCTGATATTATCCTGCCGAAGATGAACGGCTTTGAGCTGACGAAAGAGGTGCGGCAACTGAATCCGGATATCCCCGTTCTGATGCTTACTGCTTTGGGTACAACCGACGACAAGCTGGACGGCTTCGATGCCGGGGCGGACGATTATATGGTCAAACCTTTCGATTTCCGCGAACTGGATGCCCGTATCAAGGTGCTGCTGAAAAGAAAAGTTGTCGCTTCGCAAACTACACAGCCCCAGGAGTTAAACTATGCCGATCTTCGTGTCGATCTGTCCGGCAAGTCTGTCTTTCGCGATGGACGTGAGATAAAACTGACACCTAAAGAGTTTAATTTGCTGGCTTATATGATGGAGAATCCGGAGCGTGTCCTGTCGCGTGCAGAGATAGCCGATAAGGTTTGGAACACTCATTTCGATACGGGGACTAATTTTATCGATGTCTATATCAATTATCTCCGAAAGAAAGTCGACCGTGATTTTCCTGTTAAACTGATCCATACTAAGCCAGGCATGGGTTTTATACTGCGTACCGATGAAAATCAGGACTAAACTGACGATCCGTTATACGGCAGTCACAGCTACTGTCTTCCTGTTCCTGATGGGAATGATCTGGTTCTTGTCGGAAAGTAACCGGAAAAGTGTTTTCTATCGCGATCTGAAAAAGGAGGGGATTACGAAAGCCAATCTATTTCTGCAACATAAGGTCGATGCCGCTACCATGCAATCCATTTACATGAATAACCGGGAGTTTATCGATGAGGTGGAGGTGGCTGTTTACGAACCGGATTTCAACTTACTCTATCATGATGCCAAAGAGATAGACCGGGTGAAAGAAACTCCAGAAATGATCCGGCGTATTGTCGAAAAGAAATCCATCGAGTTCTTTGAAGGAGATTATCAGGTGGTCGGACTTTTGTATCCTTTTGAGGGGAAAGACTATGTTATCACGGCTGCTGCATTTGACGGTTATGGCTATGCGAAACTCGATGCTTTACGGAATATCCTGCTGATATTATGGGGTGTCGGGTTGGCAGTACTGGCTGTTGTGGGGTATTTTCTGTCGCGAAGTGCTTTGTCGCCCGTTTCGAATATTGTCAGGAAGGTGGAGAAGATAACGGCATCCAATCTGGACGAAAGAGTTCCGGTAGCGGACGAAAAAGATGAGTTGGGAGAGTTGGCTGTGACCTTCAACCATACGCTCGACCGATTGGAGCAGTCGTTCGATGCACAGAAAATGTTTGTCAGTAATGTTTCTCACGAACTTCGTACACCTATGGCAGCCTTGATCGGTGGTCTGGAGGTTACGCTTCTCAAGGAGCGTTCCGGTGAAGCCTATCGGAAAGCGGTGGAAGAGGCTTTGACGGATGCGGATAAGGTGGTGAAATTGTCTGAGGGCTTACTCAACCTGGCCCGTGCCAGTTATCAGCCGGAGCAGATCAGTATGGAAGAGGTACGCCTGGATGAGTTGTTGCTCGATGCCCGCGAACTGGTTTTAAAAGCCAATAAGGAGTATAAGGTCAATCTGCTTTTTGAAGAAGAGACTGACGACGATGCTATGATCACCGTTTCCGGGAATGCTTATCTATTGAAAACTGCCTTTGTCAACCTGATGGAGAACAACTGTAAATTCTCCGACGATAAAACTTCCTCGGTGCAGATATCTTTCTATGAAGAAAAATCCATCCTCCGCTTCTCCGATTCAGGTATCGGGATCCTCGCAGAGGATATGGAGCATCTCTTTACCGCCTTTCACCGTGGCAGTAACCGTAACTATGCTGTCGGCAATGGAATAGGGATGGCGTTGGTTCAAAAGATCGTTTTCCTTCATAAAGGAAATATCTATGTTCATTCTTATCCGGGTGAAGGGACTGTGTTTGTGGTGGAGTTTCCGCATATATAATAGCATAATACAAAATATTATGTACCTTTGCCGCATGTTAAACAAACTATTTAAATCGGATTTGGTGTAGTAAACAATCTGTATTCCTTGTACAGGTTGTCCTTTCGTTTATTCTCGGGTAATTCTGCTCGGGTGTAATTTCTATTGTATTAATTCAATTTTAATCAGTGTACAATGATGACGGCATTGTTATGCTTTCACGGGTATGCTATATACATAAAGAAAATGAGTAACGAAAATAAAACAATTCACGAATTCGATTTTAATTTAATCTGCGAATATTTTTTAAACACGGAACGTCAGGGACCCGGAAGTCCTGAAGTGACCCTTAAAGCATTGAGTTTTATAGACAACCTGACCGACCGGTCCCTTATCGCCGATTTGGGTTGTGGTACAGGCGGGCAGACAATGACATTGGCGCAACATGCACCGGGACATATTACAGGTCTCGACTTTTTTCCGGGATTCATCGACCGGTTCAACGACAATGCCAGGAAGCTGAATCTTCAGGATAGAGTGGAAGGAATCGTCGGTTCAATGGATAACCTTCCTTTTGGAGAAGGTGAATTAGACCTGATCTGGTCGGAAGGAGCCATTTATAATATCGGCTTTGAACGCGGACTGAACGAATGGCGTAAATATCTGAAAACAGGAGGATATATCGCTGTTTCCGAAAGCACATGGTTTACCGAAGAACGTCCCGCAGAGATCCATGATTTTTGGATGGAGGCTTATCCGGAAATAGATACCATTCCCAATCAGGTGGCCCTGATACAAAAGGCCGGATATCTTCCTGTCGCTTCCTTTATTTTGCCTGAAACTTGCTGGACAGAGCATTATTTTGCGCCTTTGGTTAAAGCACGGGAAAAGTTTCTAGCCAAATATCCGGGAAATAAAACTGCCGAAGAACTTGTCGCGATGTCACATCATGAAGAGGAATTATACCGTAAGTACAAAGGATTCTACGGCTATGTGTTTTATATCGCTAAAAAGATAACGCTATGATCTGCTTGGATATGTATGGTTGGAATGACAGGTTGAACCAACTGAAACAAAAATCGGCATATAATACGTTATCTCACGGACGGATAGCCGTCGTGCATCGCACCTGTTATGAAGTTATTTCCGAAAACGGATTGTTTCAATGCGAGTTGACGGGAAATATGATGTATGGAAGATTTGACTTTGAACTGCCTTGTACGGGCGATTGGGTCCTGTTTCAATCTTTCGACGAGAGTAAAGGAATTATCGTCGATATGCTGCCCCGTGAACGGACATTGTACCGTAAGAAAAGTGGGACAGTTGCCGAGAAACAGGCGATTACATCGTATGTGGATAAGGCGTTTATTGTGCAGAGCCTCGATGATAATTTCAATATCCGCAGGGTCGAACGTTTCATGGTTCAGATACTGGAAGAAGATATCGATCCCGTATTGATACTCAATAAATCCGATCTGTCTTTTGATAAACAGGTAGTAGAAGAGGCGATCAAACATCTAGCCAGCAGGATGCCGGTGTTTTTCACCAGTATCCTTCATCCTGAGACAGTTTCCCGGTTAAGGGAATCCATATCGGAAGGCGAAACGGTGGTGTTTGTCGGTTCGTCGGGTGTAGGAAAGAGTTCTCTTGTTAATGCACTTTGTGAAAGATCAGTGCTGTTGACATCGGATATAAGCCAGTCCACAGGAAAAGGACGGCACACTTCCACCCGCCGGGAAATGGTCTTGATGGACGGTTCAGGCGTTTTAATAGATACTCCGGGTATTCGTGAATTTGGATTAGCTGTAGATAATCCCGATTCACTTGCTGAAATGTTGGAAATTTCCAACTATGCAGAATCGTGTCGCTTCAAGGATTGTACACATACCAATGAACCTGGTTGTGCCGTGCTGGAAGCGGTCGACAAGGGCCTGTTGGATACAAATGTGTATGAAAGCTATCTGAAACTAAAGCGGGAGGCCTGGCATTTCTCCGCTTCCGAACATGAGAAACGTAAAAGGGATAAATCCTTTACAAAGCTCGTGGAAGAAGTGAAGAGGCGCAAAGCAAATTCTTGATTTTATTTATATGGTGCAGGTTTCTTCGGATTCCTGCACTGTATTGTATTATTTTTTAGATATACAAACTTTAGGGTAGAATGGTTTTTGTTTTGTCGGTAAAACGATAAATATGTATTTTTGTTTTGTGTATAAAATAAAAATGGACTATATTTGTATTGTTTGGAGAATAAATATAGAAAGATATGGATAAAAATATTCTGAAAACGGTTATCGCTGACAATCAAGTGGAAGTCCCCAAATATAAGGTGATTCCACGAAGTTTCACTTTTGAGGAGTTTGGAAATTATGTTTTTGTGGGTATTCGGCGAGCGGGAAAGTCTTACCTGTTATATCAACGGATGCAGCAACTACTAGCACAAGGTGTACAGTGGGATGAAATGCTTTATATCAATTTTGAAGATGAACGTCTTACCGGAATGAAAGCAGAAGATTTAAATCTGTTATTGGAAGTTCATTTAGAAATGTATGGAAAGAAACCTCTTTTGTTTTTAGATGAGGTACAAAACGTTTCCGGATGGGAAAAATTTGCTCGTCGTATGGCTGATACGAAACATCGAGTTTACATTACGGGAAGCAATGCTAAAATGTTAAGCCAGGACATTCAGACAACTTTAGGTGGACGTTATATTCCTATTGATGTTTATCCGTATTCTTTCAAAGAGTTTTTGACGGCAAACGATGTTTCTGTTACTTCCAATCACCTGTTATCAACGGAAGGCAAAGCCGAAGTATTGCGAAAATTCAATGACTATTTCTATTTTGGCGGATTCCCGGAAGGAGCTGATTTATTGGTTAAACGGGATTATCTGACCAGTGTTTATCAAAAAATCTATCTGGGAGATATAGCAGCCCGTCATACGGTAGATAACACATTCGCTTTACGTATCATGTTCAAGAAACTGGCCGAAAGCGTCAAGCAACCTTTGTCATTTACCCGGATTGCAAATATTGTATCATCTACCGGAGCAAAGGTTGGAACGCAGACAGTTATAAACTACATGGAATACGCTAGAGATGCGTGGCTTATCAATCCTATCCAGAATATAGCGGGTAAATTGGTCGATAAGGAAACTTCACCCAAGTATTATTTTACAGATAACGGCATTCTGAATCTTTTTTTATTGGATGGGAATACTTCTTTATTGGAGAATATGGTGGCCGTGAATTTATTGCGTAAATACGGGCGAAATGATGCTGTTTATTTTTATAATCAAGGTATTGAGGTTGACTTCTATATTCCCGACGATTACACAGGGATTCAGGTTTGTTACAATCTCGACAATAGTGATGGTACATTTGACCGGGAAGTAAAAGCCCTGTTGAAAATTACCGAAGTTCTGGAATGTAAGAAACTATTGATTATTACCCGCGATACGGAGCGATCAATAGAAATGAGCGGAAAAACAATTGAAGTCCTTCCGGTATGGAAATGGTTGTTAAGTATGTAATAACAAGAAAAGTATGATGCTCTGCGAAGAAATCTTTAAGGACATCATACCTAATTTGAGTCAACTCAATTTGTATAGGAGTTTTCATATATCAGATTTGAATACCTCTAATTAACCTATTCTTTTTTTGTAAATGCCGATCTTTATTGCGTACTTTGCGTAAAAGGTATTACTTCAATCAGATGAATTATGGCAAAGCTTTATCCTATCGGTATACAGAATTTTGAAAGTCTTCGTCAGGACGGATATATCTATATTGACAAAACAGAACTGATTTATCAATTAGTGAAAACTGGACGCTATTATTTTCTGAGTCGTCCACGCCGTTTTGGGAAAAGCTTGCTTATTTCTACCCTGGAAGCTTATTTTCTGGGGAAAAAGGAGTTATTTGAAGGGTTGGCTATCGAAAAGCAGGAAAAAGATTGGTTGGAATATCCTGTACTTCACTTAGATTTGAATGCTGAAAAATTCGATAGTCCTGAACGTCTCGATGCTTTGTTAAGCAATCAGTTGACACAGTGGGAAGAACTTTATGGCCGTGGAAAAGATGAAACAACACTTTCGCTTCGTTTTAAAGGAGTAATCCGAAGGGCAGCCAAACAGACCGGCCAACGCGTTGTAATCTTGATTGACGAATACGATAAGCCGATGTTGCAGGCATTGGATAATGATGAACTGCAAGAGATATATCGTGATACTTTGAAAGCTTTTTATGGTGTGATGAAGAGTATGGACGGGGATATCAAGTTTGCTTTCTTAACAGGGGTAACCAAGTTTGGGAAAGTGAGTGTGTTCAGCGATCTGAATAATTTGGATGATATTTCGATGAAAGGACCTTTTGCTTCTATTTGTGGTATTACAGAAGAGGAGTTGCACGAATATTTTGATGAAGATATTAAAGCGCTTGCTTCATCTCTCTCCTTATCAAATGAAGAAGCCCGTACAGAATTAAAAGGATGTTATGACGGTTATCATTTTGTGCCGAATGGTCCCGGTATGTATAATCCTTTCAGTTTACTTAATACCTTTAAGTATTTGCAGTTTGGTAGCTACTGGTTTGAAACAGGTACACCAACCTATTTGGTAAAATTGTTAAAACACTCTCATTATAACTTGTATAACATGGCGCATACGGAAACGGATGCCGATGTTTTGAATAGCATTGACTCCACATCTGTTAACCCAATACCCGTGATTTATCAGAGTGGATATCTGACAATCAAAGGATATGATCGTGAATTTGGTATTTATCGTCTGGGATTTCCTAATCGTGAAGTGGAGGAGGGCTTTATGAAATATTTGCTTCCTTTCTATGCCAATACGGATAAAGTCGATTCTTCTTTCCATATTCAGAAGTTTGTTCGTGAGATACGTTCCGGCGATTATGATTCCTTCTTCCGCCGTCTGCAAAGTTTTTTTGCCGATACTCCTTATGAGTTGGTTCGTGATTTGGAGTTACATTATCAGAATGTCCTGTTTATTGTGTTCAAATTGATTGGTTTCTATGTAAAAGTAGAATACCATACTTCAGAAGGCCGTATCGACCTGGTATTGCAAACGGATCGTTTCATTTACTTGATGGAATTCAAACTGAACGGAACAGCAGACGAGGCTTTACGCCAGATCAATGAAAAAGGCTATGCGCTTCCTTTTGCATCTGATCCCCGTAAATTATTTAAGATAGGAGTGAATTTCAGTGCAAAGACTCGCAATATAGAGGAGTGGAAAGTAGAGTAATGATTAATAAGGCATTATCTGTGTGAGTAGATTTAGTTATAAAGTTCACTATATTACTGTAAAATCCTATGAATACATCTTTTTTGATAAAGAAGGACAAAACCCCAACCCTTTTATAAAAAACTATTCTTTTTGTTAAATTAGTATTATTATTTTTATAACTGTTGTACATATTTTTTCTATCTTGCATCAAAATTGGAATATTATAAAATGAGCAATTTAATAGAAGATAATCTCTTGCAGTTAAGTGTACAAGATATATACTCAACTCTAGTGGCTTTAAATCAAAATAGTGATGATATATATTGTTATGAATATAATGATAGTATAAAATCTTTATGTCATCATGATAATGTGAAAGCTAAAGAACTTTTTTATTCCATCATTAAGGGGAAAATATTTACAGGTCTTTTGGTTGATATTTCGGTATTGATACTATTAGAAATAGCAGAGAGTGATTTTGAATGGGCATATAAGGAAGCAAGGTTTACAATAGAAATTAATAGAGAGATTTCGATTCGAGTATTATCTTACTTAAAATATAGTTCTGGAATACAACTAGAGGAGGCCTTTTCCTATGTAGAAAGTAAAGGAGATATCTTTATTGTGAAAGATTATATATTATTTTATTCTCAAATTTTGAATAGCCTTTATTGTAGTGAAAAGCAACAAAATAAGTGCTTTCAATACTTTGTGTCAATACTTAATTCGCATTCAGATGAAAAAGTGGAACGAGAAATATTTTTTAGTTTAGCATCTTTATCAGGATATGAGCAAGAGAGATTTGATTTATATATCAATCATTTTATAAGTAAAGATTTTGCAATAGAGCAGATGGATAAATACTATTGTAGATTTAAAAGTATTCATTACATTTTTGATCTAATTATTTCACTATCTTGTTTTATTAGGGATAAAGGAGAAAAACCTGATATACATATATTTGCTCAATCTTTATGTTCTTTTCAAAGAAAAAACGAAGAAGAAACAAATAATGGGATATTATGGATGCTTACACAGGATGACCCCGAAATACGAATGGATGCAGTACATCTAATAATTGACAGTCAATACAATATAAATAACTTAAATTTAACTGTTCTGAATGAATTAGAGCAACTTAGAGCTCTTGAAGTATTGTTGTGGAATTGGCTTGCTGATTATAAGAAAAGACTAAAGTTAGTATTACAGCTATGGAACTCTTCGTATAAAAATGTTGTTACATATTTGCAGCAATGTCTATCTTATTATGTTAGTTATTGTTATTATGGTTCATTATATGAAGATATAAAAAACTATGGCATGTCAGATTTTTTTTTAGAACCTATAAATAATAGCTTAAAAGAGCAAAAGGCTATTATTGCAGAAAAAGAAAAGACAAATGAACTTAATTCTTGTGTGAATGATAGCAAAATGAGAAAACTATATTTTAAATTAGAAGGGGAGGAGCACTCAAAATTATTACAACATAGCAATGAAGATCTTTTTTTTAAGCTCATACATACAGTACAGATAGTTAGAGGTACAGGATGGCAAATAGGCCAGAAAGATATCTCCCTTTTGGGGAAAGTATCAACATCAATGACAGTTAATATGCAAGTCTATCGTTTCCCATATCTTATAGAAAGATATTATAATAAATTTATAAGTCGATTTTGATAATGAATATTAAATCAATTATTATATCAGATTATTTAAGTTCCTTAAAGGAAGATAGTGAACTTGATGTTATATTTCCATTACTTCTTGAGGCAATGGGGTTTTCTGTTTTGTCCAAACCTAAAGAAACAAAAGGTTATCAGCAATATGGAAAAGATATTATTGCTGTAGGTATAGATGAAGATGGAATAAAAAAGCGATTTTATTTTGAATTAAAAGGAGGTGAAGATAGAAATATTAATTCACATGTGTTTAATAAACAAGATGGTATTGTTGAATCACTTCGTGAAGCTAAGTATGTTGATTATTCTTTTTCTAATAAACGCTATGAAAATCTGCCTCTTAAGGTTGTTATCGTTCATAATGGAGAACTAAAATCAGATGTGCAACAATTATTTAATGAATTTTTGGATAAAGAAATTAGACAGTCTGGTAAGGTTGAAGCAGAACGATGGGGGTTATCTGAACTTACAGAATTGTTTGATAAGTTTTTGTTTGGACCATATTTGTTGACTGATGAAAAACAGGTTCAACTTTTCAATAAAGTAATTATTAACTTGAATGCATATGAAAATGAAGTTAATAGTGATTTTGAAAATTTGTTAGATTCTATATTGCAAAAATCAATAAAATGTTTTACAAAATATAACAGAAAGAATATACTAGTATTCCAGACTATAAAATTAATTGGTTTTATTATATATTCTGAATCTGAATTTACTTATAACAACTTACTTATTGCAAAAAAATATTTGACATGTTTAGTTATGAAATTTTGGTATTGGGTACTAAAAAATAAATTGGATATTCCTAATAAATACTCAAAACATATAAATGAAATAATAGGTTTCTATATTTTTGTTATTAGTAAATATTTAGAGAAACTATCTAAATTTTCGCTTGTTTATGGTGGATTTTATTATGAAAAAGGTGGTCGCTATGAATCGATTGGATACAATATTCGAACATTTGATTATATAGACTATTTAATAACTTTTTCAGGAGACTTTACTGATAGCATAAAGGAATATACTAAATATATTACTAATGTGATTACAGCAAATCCTGTTTTGTATTCTCCCATACTAGATATACAAGTTAATACAATAGTTCTAATACTAAATCTTTATATAAAAGCTAACGATTTTGTAAATGCTAAATTCTATTTGAAAGAAGTCTTAATTTATCTCCAATGGATAAAGTGTCATTTTGATTATTTACCAGATGCTAATAACGATATTGAAAATGTAATTAAATTAAAAGTAACAGGTAAAAAACCTATATATTATAGTGATTCTACTTCTCCAATGTTAGCAATCCTACTTGAATATACAGCTATTTTAGATATGGAAGAGGAATATATAATTATTAGAGATCTTGTTATTGAGAAAAATATAGATTTAGGTCTATTTATTCCATATTATAGCATAAAAGAAGATTTTCTTGCAGATAAGGAGAATGATTTAGAAGAACAACTTTTTTCTAAAAGCTTCTTTAATGATGGTTTTCAAAAAACAATAATACTTAAAAATTTGGATGAAAAAAAACTTACATTTGAAGAATATAAACAATTTATATTAGTTCAAAAAAAGGAATTTGTCTATGAATATCGAACAAAGAAAGCTGGGTATGGTTTTTTAATAGATATTGCTCATATCTATTTTAGAACTCCTTTTTTTCCTGATAAGTGGAGGTGTAATATTGATTAAATGATTATAAACACTATGATGACTGTCAAAAAAATATGGATTTATTTTTTTGACTTAAAAATATTTTATAATTTTGTTTCGAAATAGGAGAGTATTTCTGAACAGAGCTTTTACTATCGTGGACAATTTCTTGACTTATGCTACATGGTGCATAAGGATGACCGTTCTGATTAGACAAGAGTTTGGGAGGAATTCCTCTAGTAATAGAGAGCCAGATGCCAATATGTCTAAGAAGGTAACGAGTAATTCTTTCTTTGGTTTCATACTTGTTAAGATATTAATGATGTGAACTATTTGCAAAGATACGGATATTATTCTATCTATAAGGGGTGAGGTTTTTATATGACCTTGGACAGTTCACCTTGTAAAGCTATTAAAGACCCCGAGTAAGAATACTCTCCTTTTCTTTAAATTTATGGACAAAAAAGGAAATTGGTTCAAAATAAAAAAATATAGTCATATTGGACAACCTTTATCTTATAGCCAAAAGCATGATGTTGAATCATACATAAGAAATAAAGAGAAGGTTGCTCAACATGCTTTCTTCCCTCTGATTCGAAGAGTAATGAAGAAGTATCGATATGTCTCTAAAGGTGATACTCAACATAAAGTAAAAAGAGCAAAATGTCGTTTTATATCTTATGCAACACATTTGGATTCTGCAATATATTCTTTTTACGCCCAACAAATTTCAAATTACTATGAACAGTTTCTTGTTCAAAATAATTTAGCAGATAATATTATCGCCTATCGAACTTTATCATGTAAAGATAGAAAAGGGAATAAGTGTAATATAGATTATGCTAAAGAGGTATTTTGTTTTATAAATGAGAAACTTGTTTTTGAAGATGTTGCTGTTATTGTTTTTGATATTAAAGGTTTCTTTGATAACTTGGATCATAAATTGCTTAAGTATTCATGGAAAAAGATATGTCAATTGGATTCTATGGATGCAGCAAGCTATGCGATCTATAAGAATATTATAAAATACTCATATGTAGAAGAAAATAAATTATTTGATTTATTCAAAGATAAGATTATTTGTCAAACTCCAACCGGTATAAGATCAAAGAAGATAAAGAAAAAAAAATATTTACGTGATAAAAAAGCTATTGCTTTTTGTGAAAGATTCGATATTGGTATTATTAGGGAAGCCAATTTAATACGGAAAGGTAATTTTGATTATGAAAATCAGAGATATACTCATAGAGGGATTCCGCAAGGATTACCCATAAGTGCTGTTTTAGCAAATATTTATATGAACTATTTTGACAAAAATATATCTGAAGATATAGCGACATTTGGTGGTTTATATAGACGATATTCTGATGATATAATAATTGTATGCCCTATAAAGTATGGTGTCTTTTGGAAAAATTATATAATTGATCAAATACAATCTGTCAAACTAACAATAGAAGAAAGAAAAACAAATTTGTTTAATTTTAGGAAGTTGGAGAATGGATTAAATATTTGTGAACATGAGAATTTGGGAACTAATAAACAACTTGAATATTTAGGCTTTTCTTATGATGGAAATAGAATATTAATCAAAAATGGTGGATTAGGAGCATACTATTATAAGATGCAGAGAAATACAGAAAGATGTATATATTTTTCTATTCATAATCATAATAAAAAGAATAGAGGTAAACTTTTTGAAAATAAGTTAGTATACCGATTTACAAAATTAGGTTCTCGAAAACATCGTATATTTGTCCGATCAAAATCAAAGCCTTATTATTTTTATGATTCGAAGAGGAGATCTTTAGGTAATTATTGGAGTTATGTTAATAAATCTGCTAAAATAATGAATAGCCCAAATATTCTATCACAATTGAGGAGAAATAAAGCCAAATTGAAATTAAAGATAATAGCTGCTAGGTCTATTTTACCTGATGTTATCTGTAGGCGCGAACGTGATACATTAATTAAGTATGGACGTTTGTTCTAATTTTAAACAACAATGACTTTTTTCGTGTTCTTCTTTCTATATTTACTATATGTTGTAATATTAAATGTGTTAGTGAATAAAAGAAATGAACCCTATGAAGTCATGAAATAACAAATTGTATTCGTAAAGCTTTAGGTGTGAAGTTCTAAGACTTAAATTCTATTTTATAGAAGGAATGTGAATGATAATGTTATTCTCTATTAAACCGGAATTTATGATAAATTTTATAGCTAAGAAAAAATATGAATATCGAAAATCTATTTTTATGAATGATGAGATCATTTTGGGCATTGTGTATGATAGTTGAAGAATTGACTATTAAAGATGTTTTAATGAATTAATCTTAGACTAAAAGTTATTTGATGAATAATTCATTGTACGAGATTGGATTTATATAATTCAAATTGGAACATATATCATTATGTGATAATCCGATAGATCCTTATGAAAAATGAATTTCATTTGTTTCTCCTCAATCTTTTTTGAAATATCGATAATTTGTTTGAAGAGTTGGAACCAGAATTTATATCCTTTTGACATTCTGTTAATTCATATACTCTTTCTTTGCTATATATAAAGGTAAAGGACAGTTCAAAAGCATTTATCCCCTCAATCTGGAGTTTAATAGTGACGGATTGAGGGGATTTTCTTTTTGGTGCTGACATTTGGATAGCTGCAAATACAATCATTGCAATGTTTTTAGAGTAGGTGACAGAGATAGGACAAAACTTGCTGCAATCTGTTACATGGAAACAAGCTGTCCGGAAATACCTTCCAGCTTTCTGAAAGGTGTATTATCCCCATTTTATAAGATAATCACGAAGTAAATTCCCTAATATTCTGCAATGTTAAAAATTTCATTGTAATGATCAGTTCGGTTCATTGTGATAAGTGCCTGGAGTCATTGTGATGACTTCCCCAAGGCATTATGATGATCGGGAAGAATCATTGCAATGAATTTGTGTAAAGGTGGAAATGAGGGTAGGAAATGATGGTGAAAGATGTGATTTTTCTTCTAAAACATGCTTTTAGAGAGGTAGTGCCGTTTGCGAAAACCGTGAAAATCGAACAATCTGCAAGCCAGGAATGTTTATCTTTATCTTTTTGATTAATAACATAAAGAAGGAATAAGTTATGAGAAATAAAGATTTTTGCAGGCTGATGCTTGAGCAGGAAAAGCAGAAGCGTAGTAATGGGGATGAAAGCACAGCTGATCTGTATCGTGCTACCCGAAATCATTTTGTAGCATTCAATCGTGAGGGAGGAAAGAGCGGATTACTGGGAGATGTGACGCAGGATGTTGTGCAGGAGTTTGTCTTGTACTTGAAAGGAAAGAAACTGCGTGTAAATTCGGTGAATAGTTATATTAGTAATCTACGGGCGATGTACAACCGTGCTTGCCGGGGTTGGAAAGGGCGGCCTGAGGAACGACCGTTCGAGGGGATGCAGTTGCAACGGGAGGATACTGTTAAACGGGCAGTCCCGGTGGAAGTGATCAAGCAGATGGCTGCGCTCGATCTGGAAGAGGAACCGGAGAAAAAGCTGGCGGTGGATATGGCCTTGTTTTCTTTTTTGGCTTGCGGTATGCCTTTTGCGGATATCGTTCGTCTAGGGGGAGAGAACCTGGTTGAAGAAGGAAAAGTGTTGTCGTATCGCCGGCAAAAAACAGGTGCTCTGATTGAGATGGAAGTTTCGGAGCCTATGCAGTTACTGATCGATCGTTACAGGCGGGCGGATTCCAAATATCTTTTTCCTGTGTTACAGGAGGGAGCTACGCATGAACAGTATAAACAATGTCTGGCAAAGGAAAATCAATATCTGGCAGATGTGCAGGTCTTATTGGGTTTATCTGCAAAGTTGACGACCTATGTTTTTCGCCATAGCTGGGCATCTGCGGCTTATCATCTGGGGATACCGATCGCTATTATCAGCCAAGCCCTGGGGCATTCTTCCGAAAAAATGACACACATTTACTTGTCTGCATTTGATGCAGGTAAGGTAGGAGAAGCAAATAAAAGGGTTTCTGAAGGTGTGAAGGAACTGATGGCTGCATAAATTATCCTTATTTATATAATAAGGTAATTCCCTCTCTTTTTATTTCATATCCAAGCCTTTACAACTTGTGGATTTCGCAAAAAAGTTTGAATGCTCTGCAAACATAGGAAGAATCTTATGGAAAAACAAAGCTTTTGGGTAAAATCCTAAAAAAAACATATAGAATTTGTATTAATTAACCTAGTTTCCTACTTGTGACCTTTAAATCATAATTTTCAAAGAATAAGACATAAGGCGGGTGAAGACTGCTGTCTTATTAATATCCGTTTGAAAAAAACTGTTATCATTTTTACATGTTTTTACTCCACAAAATATTGAAATAAGACATCAATCTAAAATATCCCAGGGGCAAAACTCATTAAATCCCCCTTAAAACCGAGGTGTTTTTCTCCTATTACCTTATTATATAAATAAGGAAGCTATTTAGAGGTTAAACGGATAATCAAAGGCTAGTATTGATATAATATATGTATAGGATAAAAATACCATATTGTCAAATCCCGTTGAAACGGATTTTTCTGTTGCTGGTTTACTGTTTGCTAAAAACAGGTATGACTGCGCAGACAACGATTTATAATAAGGCGGAGTCCTTTTTATTTTCTTTTAAAGAGAACAGCGATATGTTCCTGGCAGATTATGGCGACAATGCTTACCAACTAGAACGGATGGGGCGATTACTCGATGCTTCCCGCAACCGTTTGCTGAAAGGCAACTCCCACCTTTTAATCGTTTCGCATGTGGATGCCTATACCAGTGAAGAAGAGTCGGTGATCAACGAAGCTTCCCTGCGCGCGAACCGTATCCGTGCTTATCTGAAGGTCCGTTTCGATATTCCTCACGAATGTGTTGCTTTTTATATCGACCGTAGCGGTAGTTACCGTGACCGGGTGCATGTGTATGAGGTGTATAAGCCACTTTCGTGGTTTGCCAATACCTCGATCCATTACAGTGATAGCCGTTACCCGGTTGCGATAAAAGCGGCGATCGACCGATATGGTGCCGTTCCTTATGTCGACCTGTATCGCCGTGGAGAGAAGGGAGGTTATGACCGTGAAGTGTATCGTATAGACGATCCTCTTTTTGACCGGACGGAACTGGAAGATTACCGGCTGGCATCGGTAGCGGATACCCTGCGGGTAAAAACAGAACATAAGATAACTGTACCGGAAGAAGCAAGAGTGACACCGGTGGAACAGCCAGTCGTTTCAGGGAAACCGGAACGCAAAGCTGCATATCTTGCCATTAAAACCAATCTGCTTCCGTGGTGTACAGTAGTCCCTTCGGTGCGTCTGGGAACCGGTGAAACAAAGATAAAAACCGGGTCTTTCATGCCGAATTTGGCACTGGAATACTTTTTTGCCGACCGTTGGTCGATCGCCGTATCAGGCATGTATTCCGATTTCTCTTATAAGAATAAGGTGTGCGACCGCTGGTCTGTCTCTTCTTTTTCCATCGAACCCCGTGTGTGGCCATTGCGTCCGGGTGAGTTTGTATGGCTTAATACTGGATTGTTCGGCGAGTACGGCGATTTTGACATACGAGGCAGTGCGATCGATCCGGATAAGGATATTCTCTATGGTCGGACCGGTCGTTTCTGGACGGCAGGTGGCAGTGTTGGTTGTCTGATTCCTTTCGGGAAAGGTTTCTGTATGGAGGCTGGAGTACGGGCAGGTTATCGTTCGGTGTCGGAGGGAAAGAAATACCGTTACGATAAAGTAGATGACAAGAATTATCTGGAAACCCGTTTTTCGTCGACAGGTTTTATGATTGGGCTGAATGTCAGCTTGGTGTATCGTTTTCAAATCAGATAAGGAAAGGAGGGAATATGGGTAAACATAAAAACGATAGAATAAAGAAATGGGTAATATGCCTGGTCGGCGCCCTAGCCTTGGCGGCATGTACCTATCATACGCCAGATGAAGACTGGGAGAAAAATGGGAGGGTGCGCTTGCTTCTCGATTGGCAAACCCGAGCACAGCCTTTGGTCATGACTTACCATTTCTATAAAGATGGAACAGGCAGTCCCGTTGTGCGACGTGGGGATGCTTGGGGATATGAAGGAACACTTCCGGCGGGATATTATAAAGTGGTTGTTTGTAATACCGACTGTGAGAATGTTTTGCTAGAGACGGAAAACGGATATGACGGGGCTTGTGGAAGGGCCCGGCAGGTATCTTCCCTGAAATCGTCACCAGTCTTGATCGCACAGCCGGGTAATTTGTACAGTACCGGTTGTGAACAAATCGATATCGGGGGCGAAGAAATTGCAGTACGGGAATTAAGTCCCGCCAGTCTGGTTCGCAGGCTGGAGCTGAATATAAAGATCACAAGCGGAGAGACGGGTGAGGTGGTTCAATGTGAAAAACTGACTGGGCGGCTCACCGGTCTATCTCCGGGCGTATATCTTTCAAGTGGCAAACCTTTTACCAGTACATCTGCCTTTATGGTATTCGAGTCTGAGTTAACCTCTTCCGGAGTATATACCACGATACAGAATCTGTTCAGCCTGCCGGAAAAGGATGCTGGTAGCAGTCCGATCTGTCTTCTGTTGGACATGGAACTGGCGGACGGAAAAGAAGTTTCCACGTTGATCGATATTACGGAAGAGATCGGTAAGGCATTCATAGAGAACACGTTTTCGGTGATACTCGACTTGACGGTTAAGTACGACGAAATAAACGGCTTGACTGTCTTGCTGGCGGAATGGAAAAAAGGAAATGAGGGTTCGGGCGTTGTCGATCCCTGAAAAAGAATAACAATTAAACACTGGTATGATATGAGAACAAATGGATTTTTTGTAACAAGTATGTTGGCTGTCGCTTTTCTGGCGGGTTGTACCAACACAGAAGAGCCGGTGACGGCAAATAGTGAAGAAGCGATCCGCATAACAGCGGGTATCGGAGAACCTACCCGTGCGGTAATAGATGCCGGTTATGGCGCAGATCTGAATGTGTCGTTTGCCCGGATTGATAACCAGCCCGCAGGGATGAACTGGAATACACCGTCGATCGATGCCATCCGTACCGGTGGTGCAGGTAATACAGCGATTACTTTCGAGCAGGAACAAAACTATCTGGCGGCAAACGGAGTGTCGGCCCTGATCGGCTACTATCCCCGCAAGACTTCAGAAGCAGGGACGGCCAATCCGTTACGTGTAGTTTATACGATTACCGGAGATGAAGATATTATGGCAACGGAGATACAGATGGGATGGTTGGCGGCCCCGTTCGAAGTATTCACCTTTAACCACTTGCTTACCCAATTGCAATTTGTTTGTGTGGGGTCTGCTGAAGCCGTTGCCAAATGGACGGCAGTCACTTCCATAACGGTAAAAGATGTAACCACCGAATTGACACTTTCGCTCGATAAAACGACGGGTGCCGGTTTAACGGCTACCGGTGTTGCCAACAAAAGTTTGTTGGCAAAGAACTGTCCGGCAGCTGTCTCGGTAGTCGGTCAGGCTGTTCCCCAGACCGGCTACCTGATGCTTTATCCGGTAGCGGATATGGGAACGGCTGTAGCTGCGGTCGACCTGGAAGTGAAAGCAACTTACGACGGAGTGGGAAAAACACTGCCTGTTTCTATAACGAATATTGATGGTGGAGTACAGGCGGGACAATCTCACCTGATCACGCTCACCTTTGCGGAGGACGGCACGATCATAGCAGAGGCCGGTATTGCGGTTTGGCAGCCGGGTAATGGCGGAAGTTCCATTATAACTCCCGGAGAATAATAAAAAATCGAATAGTAATAGAATGAATAAACCGATAGTCATAGCAACCGTCGTTATCCTTTCAGGTATCACCGCCTGTTCGGACAGCAATCCTACACCGCAGTTAGTTCCTGAAACGGCGGTCAACCTGGAAGGGGCGATCGGCTTGTCTACCCGCGTTGTAATCGATTCCGGTTATGAAACGGATCTGGATATATGTTTTGTGCGTCAGGATGAAACAGGTAATACCTACGGTGCGTGGAGTCTGTACAAAGCTGTCCGTAGCGGAGGGGCAGGGAACCGTCCGATCCGGTTTGAGATACCCCAGTTATATCCGGCTGATGGAAGCCATATCCGCCTGCACGGTTATTATCCGGTGGAGAATGAGGTCGATCCGGTAACAGGTAAGGTGATTTTTACTTTAGACGGGATGACGGATATCATGGCAACGGGATGCCTTTCTGCAACCGCTTATGCTCCTGTGAGGACCTGCCTGTTCCGTCATTTGCTGACACAGGTCGGGTTGGTTTGCTATAGCGACCGGGCGGTGCTGTGGGGAGAGATCGTAAAGATAGAAGCAGTGGGAGTCCATACCCGTCAGGAACTCGATTGTACGGATGAGTCTCCCCGGTTGACGGATGTATCTTCCGCTGAAGTAATAAAAAATGTGATCGTGCAAGGGATAAACGGATTATCTCTCCCGCAGGTGGATGAAGGGGAAGGACTGCTTGATGCGCAAGGATATATACTGCTTCCCGCATCGCAGCCTGTAGGGACGGACGGGAATCCGCTCCGGTTGGAGATAACCACGACGAAAGACGGAAAAGGGAATGAGATAGAAACGATAACGTCTGTATCCATTACCGTAGAAGATGGTTTTCAGATTGGCAAACGACATGTCGTTTCGCTTTTTTTTACAACGGGTACCCGTATACAAACATCTTTTGTCGGCGTAGAACCCTGGACGGATCACGATGCTGATGAATTACCCATCTGAAAGGATGGCTGACATAATTAAGTATGATTTTCTTTAATGTATAATTAAAAAACAAACGAAAATGAAAACAACAACAATGTGGGTTATAGCTATAGCCCTGGTGGCAGCAACAGGTTGCTCGGAAACAGAAACGGAAGTGATCGATTCCGGCGGCGACGATCAGGTAGCTTTAGGTATTTCACCTAATCTAAAGGTGGAAGCCGGAACCAGATCGGCAACTAAATCGGTTGTGAGCGGTGACCTTATTACCTATGCCAATTATACGACTGAAGCTCCGGGATTAGGCGTATTGATAACGAATAAGGCTGCAAATGGCTGGTATACACCTGATGGAACGGACTATACCGGCCACCATGTATGGTATATGGGTGATGAAAGGGGAGCGAATTGGATCTCCATACAAACAAAAGGAGCCACTTTTGCGGATACGAACGAGTCTCCTTATTATCTGACGAAGGATATAGGTAGAGTATATGCTTATTATCCGTATGATGTAACTATAACCAATACTCTCACAAATGTAAATGCGGAAGCCGACCTTAAAATACCCGTAACGGTTTTGAGTAGCGGTGAGATAAACGCTCAAAGAAATAATGCGAAGAAGTATTGGAACGCGGGTGCATGGGCATCTACAGCGAGGACTGACCTGGTCAATCTCAGTTTGCCGACAGAAAAAGACTACCTGTATTTTGGTGCGGATGGCGGACGCTATGTAAATAACGGACGTGCCGACGGATTTTCGCCTGTGACACCGGAGGATGAACCTAATAATCTGGATACGGATAATCCCGGTTACAAGATCAACCTGGATATGAAACATGCGATGGCGATGGTCTCTTTTCGGGTGTACGATGGCGGACGTTTAAGCGGTAATAATGTGAATTTTACGAAATTTACCATTAAGAATCATATCGGTGGTACAAATCTGTTCAAAACCGGTAGTGGAAAAATGTCTTTGACGGACGGTGCTATAACAGAGACAGTTGCAACGGCGGAATTGAGTCGTACGATCATCAATTATGTCCTGATGCGGCAAGTGGAAGCAGGAGAAGGACAGTATGCCTTTATACAGACCGGGACTACGACCGGCGGGATAAATGGTAAGACTGTATCCAAGTCGGTCAGTGCTATTGTGTATCCTGTCAATTTCGGTGAAAATGAAATCGACCTGGAGATCACGCTTCAAGAAGGTGATAATACTCCCGTCGTGTATCCTGTAACGCTGATCGGTAATCAATGGGAACCCAACAACAATTACATCTATACACTTTCCGCAGGGCGTAACAAACTTACGGTGATGGATGTCAGTGTTGAGGCCTGGGCGGATAACGAACAGGACGAAATACCTCTGTAATCATATATAAAAACAAAGCCCATGAAACAATTCATATATACACTTTCGACAGTTGTTTTCTTCCTGCTGGCTAACGCTTGTACGGAGGCCACGATCTTTATGGGCGACGGGGGAAATGAAGGCAAAGGCGATGTGGAGGAGGGTGTTCCTTTGAGCGTAAAGAATCTGGGGTTATCGGTCGAGATAGAATCGAGAAGTATCGCAACGGGAGGGGCGATAGCTAGTCCGGTGAATCCCAATCCGCTTATGCAGGTAGGAGTTTCGGTTACGAAAGCGAATGGTTCCGCTTATGCCAGCGGTACTCATACACAGGTGTTTGTTTACAATACAGCGGCCGTTTCGCCTGGCTGGGAGTTGGCGGAGGGTGAGGAGAGGCTTTTGTTGTTTTCGGAGAAAGGAACCGTATACGGATATGCTCCGGCAGAGAGAAGCGTGTCTTTGTCAGGAACACCGAAAGTACCTGTCATGAGTGGTGTAAAGGTACTGGATAAACAGAAGTTTTACTTTAGCGACACCAGTGATCCGGTAGATGCATCGACCGATATACAGTGGGAAACCGATCAGGATGATTATCTGTATTGTAAAGTGCCGGTGGAGGTAGACCGATGGCATCCGGAGGTTTCTTTGACGATGAATCATGCATTGGCAAAAGTGAGTTTCCGTGTGCTGGAAACGGATGGCGGTTCGGAGTTTGCCGGTAGCCGGGTGAAGAAGGTCGTGTTGAAAAGTAACAGCGGTTTTAAAAAGTCGACTTCCGCGAAGCTGAACCTGGCAACGGGGGAATTTGGGGGAACGATGGCGACAGTGGGTGAGTTGTGGTTTACAGCAGACGGCGACCTGCGAAGAGTTGGAACGGGAGTTGGTGCTGGTGAGGATGATATCCGTAAGGTTGCCATACAGGCTTTCGGGATGGTTATACCGGTGGCGGACGTCCCTGTAACGTTGGAGCTGACGCTTGACAATGGTTCTATTTTTACGATGGCTCCGGCGACAGGCGGCGGTGTAAGTACATTTATTGTCAACTGGTTGAAGGGGAACAATTATATCTACAACATTCAGCTATCTCCGCAAGGTATCAGTATTACTAATGTTGAAGTAGCTGGTTGGGCAGAGGGTGGTGCAACGGATGTTCCTGTGGAATAGTGAAACAAAATAATGCGAAAGACGAAATAAAATGGAACGGAATCGAGTACAGTTATATCTGTTATACTTGTTGTGGCTACTGGCTGGTATATTGCTAGTTGGGTGTACGGCGGAACCGGTAGAGGAGATCGTACCGGAAGAGAGCCAGCCGGTAGCCCTTAGTTTCGGCAAGCCCAATTTGGGCGTGCCGGAACTTCTGACCCGTGCCGGAGAGGTTACCACCCCACCTCCAACGCCTTTACCAGCCGGGGCAACCGTACGTATCGAGGCTTATTTCACTGGTAATGTAGGAGATGTGCCGGCAGAGGCTTCCTTCTCTACGGTAGCCCCCTCGTTTGAAGCAACCTACGTGGTAGGGGATGACGGCAGTTTATCCCCTTGCTACGTGAATGGGAACGGAGAGCAAGCGGTGGGTACAGCCAAAGGTTTGACTGTCAGGAATGGTATGTACGATTTCTATGCAGTCTCCCCGGCACGACCGCTATTGCAAAGGAATGACGGTTTCTATAGGGTAACCGGTATTTCCCACAAGGAGGATGTAATGACCTCTTTTGTTCGTGGTGTGGCTGTGACGAAGACCGCCAGACAAGTGACACTCCGAACTTTTAGCCGGAAATGTGCGATGTTGGTATTCAATGTGGCCCCTTCACCCGGTAATGCTCTTTCTTTTGATCGGTTATACGGAACTTCTCTTGTAATAAGAAAGATATCGTCTTCGAGGGCTGTCCTGCTGGCAGGTACGGATACGGGTATTCTTCCTACGGGAGGCGGTACCGGGGTGGATGCGGAAGTTACGTTTGCTACAGAAGAATTTGAACCGGTCGATCCTGGTTCTGATCCGGATAATTGCGGTCTGAACAAAACAAAAGGTGTCGTCCTTCCCAAAGACAACCAACCTTTCGAGGTGGAAATAACCGTAGTAAGAGACGATGAGACAGCGATCCTCAGGGCCATTATCGACCGGAATATCTCTTTCGACGAAGGCAAGCGGTATATTTTTACCCTCGAAGTGAAGAATAATGAAAGTAGTCTGATCATGAAGGTACTCGATTGGAATGCAATAGCTTTCAGAGACGACAATGTGGGAGGCCCCGACACTCCTTATCCCGACCCTGATATCAACGAAGGAATAGGTACAACCGTTACTGTTGCCCGATGGACGGAAATAGCCTGGAGTGGCAACGGAAATGTCGGTGGAGATAGTTGAACGAATATAGTTTAAAAACGAAATACAATGAAACGAATAAGTAAAACAAGGCTGTTTGCACTGTTGTTTCTGCTGGTAGCTGGCGGTTGTACTGAAACGGTTGTGGAAGAAGATGATATTCCGCTTCATGCTCAGAAGGAAGTGGATGCCGGATTTATCCTGAATGTGCAGGCTAACCGGACTCCTGTTACCCGTAGCATCACTTTTACTCCTGACGGCACGATCGAGTCGGATACGCTGGCAGTAGGTACAAATGACTCGATACGAACGAAGGCCGCCGCTCCATTGTCTGAAATGCAGGAAAGCCAGATTGCCAGCCTGTGGGTCGGGCAGTATGATGTTATAACAGGTATGCGTTTGTTTAACCAGTATATTCCTTCTATGACAGGAACTACAGTTAATCTGAAATTGAAGCATAATGACAACAGGAACCGTGTTTATTTTATATCGAATGCCGGTGACCTGGGGGCGATAGCTACTGAAGCAATTTTGAAAAAACATACGTTGGCTTATACTTCTACACCTGAGGGGTTGCCTGATAATAATTTATGTAAAATGATGGGATACTGGGAGGGTGAAGTGACGGCTGATGGCATAAGAGATATAGGGGTGGAACTAACCCGTCTTATTGCAACAATTACGTTTACTTACTCGATAGGTGCTGATTTTATATTTAGGCCTGCTTCTGTTGCTTTGAAGAATACCCCGACCGTATCGCAGGTGGAAGCACCAACGGAACAATTGACAACAGGGGGTATCAGTTATAATATATATACGGGAACGGTCAACCAGGAGGGTGCGACTATTTATTGGTATTTGCCGGAAAATATGGCGGGTACTGTCAGTGGAGAAAATGTCGTCGATTCGGAGAAGAAGAAGACTGGTCAGGGTGTAACGAATGCAACCTGTATCGAGCTGACAGGAACAGCCGTACAAGGAGGTGTAACGTATGGGGATGTTACTTTCCGTTTTTATCCGGGTAGTGATAAGAACAATTACG
>OGIE01001035.1_pt1 | contig 40366 bp, 35 predicted proteins | sample 1571581 | NCBI WGS metagenome assembly OGIE01 (sample SAMEA2582021, study PRJEB24529) | metagenome | biome: Human gut stool | place: China | collected 2011 | reverse complement strand
ACTCAATTCTATCACTATATCTTTCCGCATTTCACTTTTTTGTAGTAACTTTGCATTGTCAATCAGACAAAACAAACAGTATTAACCTTAAAAGCAATTTATTAAACGATGGCCCAGGGCTACAAATTAGTAACAAGAAAAGTGACCGACCTGAAAGGTGGCGCAGCACAGGAAAAAGTGTACGCAATCCCAGATTACAACGGCTATACCGACATGGATACCTTGTGTATCATGATCGGTGCACGATCTACCGTCTCCAGCGCCGATGTAAAAGCGGTATTGGACAACCTTAACTTCATCCTCGACATGGAACTGCGCGCAGGACGTATCGTCCAGTTAGGCGAGTTCGGTAATTTCCGCCTTTCTTTATCCAGCAAGGGTGCGAACGACAAGAAATCGTTCACCCAGGCAGATGTAAAAGGGGCACGCGTGATCTTCACGCCCGGCGCATCCCTGCGTAACACGAAAAAGCTGGTCGCCTTCACTTCCACAGAAAAGAAAGAAGAAGAAGGCGGCGGCTCCGAAGGGGGCGGCGACAGACCGGAAATTGAATAGTTGAAAATTATTCCGTATCTTTGTTATCACGATGAAACCAACTACATTATCTATTAAGGAGCTGAGTGCGATGTATTTTCCTCACAGCAGCATCCGCAGTGCTGGCGTACAGCTAAAACGCTGGTTCGTACATAACAAACTACTCATACAGGCCCTCACGGATGCGGGCTATTACAACGGACAAAAGATTTTAACACCCAAACAGGTCGCTCTCGTCTTTGATTTTCTGGGAGAACCGTAAATAGTTGACTGTTGACAAGCGACAGTTTATAGTGGACAGTTGATAATGAAAGAGTGAAGAAACACAGTGTACAACTTTGGGTTGCCGTGCTGCTGACCGCGGCCGGCATCCTGCTTTTATTCTTTGGCTTCTGGACGGCGCCGCGGGGAGAAATCCATAACAGCGTACTGGTTGCTTTCGGTGAAACCTGCACCTTTGCCGGGGCGTTGTTCGGGGTCGATTATAAATACAAACAAAATCAATGAACCTTAGTCAAAATTTTACTTTAGAAGAACTCACATATAGCCGGACAGCCGTAGAGAACGGACTTGAAAACGTCCCTTCTCCACGGGCGTTGCAGGCCTTGAAAAATCTCTCTGTTTATCTGTTGCAACCATTGTGCGACCGTTACGGCAAAACCATAGCCATCACCAGCGGTTATCGTAACGAGACCGTCAACCTGCTTGTCGGAGGTGTCAAAAACTCGCAACACACGAAAGGCGAAGCAGCCGACTGTTATATCGCAGAAGGCCCCGAAACGTTATTGGAAATCCTGAAAGCGTCCGGTCTTACTTTCGATCAGGCAATTCTTTATCGGCGGAAGAAATTCCTACATCTATCTTATCGTGAAGGCTTTAACCGCATGAAAATCTTACTATATCTTCTCTCGATCGTATTTTTTACAAATTGTACAGCGAGCAAACAAACTTCCACCTTCCGCGAACAGACCGACAGTCTCCGCCAAACAGCCCATTTATCTGTCCAAACGATGAAAATACCGGAAAGCCATGCCCATCTGGCTATTCCGTCCGCCACCCTCAAAGAACTGCCTGCCGGTGCGGCCTTCGTCCGGAAAAGCGGGCAGGCAACTGCCGAAATCCGCTTCTTACACGACACGTTATTTGTCACCGCCACTTGCGACAGCTTGCAGAACCTTGTTTACCAATATGAGACAGCCATCGAACAGACAAGTCGACACACAACGAAAAAAGAAACAGTCAAGCAAAAGAGTCCGATATACAGTAATATGGCTATTCTCATTCTTGCCATTGGGATAATAATATATACGCTATTAAAGAAGGAACATAAATAAATATCTCTGCCGGAGTACCGAAAAAAGACTATCTTTTGTCCTTTTTGAGTTTTTGTGTATATTCATTCTTGATGGCGGTGAAATTTACTTTTACCTGATTATACTCAGATTCTTGTTTCTCTTCCAATTCAAGATCTAATGCATATATTTCGCTCGTTATTTTATTGTCCAGTTTTGTTTTTTCGGCAGGAGTCAATACATTGTTGAAGCGGGAAAATAATTTTACTTTCAGGTCCAATAGTCTTTTTTCGAACCGTTCAAGGTTATATTTCAGGTTGTAATCAAGATAAGTATTGGAAATATGTCTCTTTTCACCTTCTTCTTCATACTCAATCACTTTTACCTTTTTTTTCACCGCATTGAAAAGGGATGAAACGGACTCATCAAAGTCTTGGAGGATAAAATCAGTCCATTTATTGTATATATTAATTTTGAAGCGTGATACGTTGATATTTTCGGGTAAAGGATAGAATAATATTATAAAATTCATTTGCGTTTGAGGCAAAAGCTCCTGCCTTTCACCCGCGTAGTTCATCGGTAGATTGTTGGGGCACATGAACTTACCCTCATGGATAAAGCCTTCTCCGTCTACCAATAAAACTTCATTAGCATCAAATCTCCAACTCTCATGTCCTCCAATATTTTTTATGTTTATAACCAATTTATCAGCAGTAAATTGGGATTTAGTTTTGCTGCTTCCTATTACTAATTGGTCAGGGCAATCTTGATAGTATTTTCTTTCTTTAATATAACAACAGTCTTTGTTACATTTTATCTCGACATTTCTCTCGAATGAGAGGATGGTGTATATAAAACCTTCATTTTCTTTTGGAATATTGATGTCGTTCATAAGTAATACTTATTTTTTCTGTAAAGATACCGTTTTTTCGAAACTAAGGATAAACAATATGGGATTATTCGGATTGTCTCTATATATTTATGCGGCTATTTGCTGATGCAATATTTGAAAATGTTATATGTAAAACAGTGATAGTTAGTTGTTTATTCGTTTGCTGTTATTGCGTTGAGCAACAATAGCAGCTACAAAACTTTTCTAAATAGCATAGGTGGTATTTTGTGTTGTAAGATATTCATTGTCTTCTCAATCTTTTATCAACTAAAGCCAGATATTTTAACCCTGTTTGATCTATTACATTTTCAGGTTTTTCAATTTTACATGCCGAATGAATAGTGTTTAGGAAGCCGGGTATAGCACCTAAAACAGGGCTGGCTAGTAATCCTATTCCTGCGGAAATAGTTCCACATATTGTGCCAAAAACAATATCACCTATATGACTTTCATTCATCCTTGCGGATAGTTCTTCTTTAGCCATTTTCATATCCTCAAGGGTTGTTTTGAATAACGGCGATTCTGGAGTAATTGTTGGATTTAGAACTAATAGTTCTACTTTGTTGCTAAATGCATTTAGTAAATCACGGTGTTTATCTTTAAATCGTCTAAGATTGGTCAAATCTATCTGTTTAGGATATGGTATCAAATTGTTAAGTATCAAATCTCTTTTATATTGTCTTGTTCGTAATTCAACATCTTGGTTTCGTATATATGTTGTAGCGAAACTATAATCTATTTTATCTGTAGCTGGTTGATAATCTATTTTATTGGCAACAACTGAAACTAAAAAAGTCATAAGCTCATCTGCAGTTTTCTTTTCTACATTATACCAATAACTGTCTATCTTTTCAGCTAATCCCATATGAATAAGATGGTAGAATACTTCATCATCAAATTTATTAGCATGTAATTGAGTGCTATTTTTCCTAAATGAGAATTTTTCTCTATGAATCTGTGAAGTTTTATTTTTCGCCAAAGATAATCTTCTTCTTTCTACAATATTTTGTTCCATATTCAGATAGTCAATGAATATTTTTGAAACCTTCCACGGATTTTCAAGAACAGTCATAGGATTTATCGGAGTGATTAATTCACTTTGAATTACCTCTCGCATAAAAGGCTCATATTGTTCTGGTTCATGGAAATATTGATTTGGTGCTATAGAACTAATATTATCATAGTAAAGCAAGGCTCGTATAGTCCAATTAGTTTTGGGTAGATTTATGTATGGATAGTATAATAGATTGCTCATTTTTATTTAATTGTTCGTTATTTTAAAATTACCCTTTTCAAAGATAAATAAACTATGGCAATCAGGTCATCTGGGTAGATTATTTTCCGATGCAGCATATTTACACTATTGATTGTTAGCGTTTTAGCCTTTTAAACGGTACAAAGCTCATTTTTACAATTACATTGAAAGTACCAGGAATTCAATGTGTTGGTTTTCAGTTGTTTCGATATACGTGTTGTACCGCATTTTTTCAGCCCTTTTGCGGATGATCTCAAATCAATTTTAGGAGATTGATTTTGTGAGTGTTACCGCTATGGGGTTACAAATGGTTTGCAGAGGCGAAGATATGAAAAATGAAGCAAATGGTTCAAAGAAAGTGCAGAACTTTTGTACAAGCATACTACATGTTTGATTATTTTGTAGTGCTTTTGTACAGTAATGGAAGAATTGCAAAATGAATTCAGATAAAGAGTTAGCGTTTACTCTATTATTTCATGTTTCAAAATCTGGGTTCTGTTCCTCTGTTGTTGCGTCACTTATCATTATCTCCCAAATGGTTTAATGACAAAATATATATCTGTTTTTCCGATTTATCATCAAACGATTCTTCTTCAAAACCTCCAAACTTGTGAATAATGTTAAACCCGGCTCGTTCTAGATATGAATCCAATTCTTGTGGAAAAAACAATCGCATATCCAAACTTTGGGTTGAATGAAACTCTCCGTTTATAAAATAGTGCCATTCAATACGGTTGGTTTGAGTCCCACGCTCATAATGCATTGTTTGTTTTATCAAGACTTCTCGACCATCGTCCGTTGTGTATTCGGCAATCACGGCTTGGCCTTTTTCGTTCTCGACAATATACTGAATATTGGGGTTAAAGCAATCCAACAGAAACAAGCCTCCTTTTTTGAGATGGTTCTTAACACACGCTAACGCCTTAAACAAATCTTCGTTTCGGTATAAATGGTGGATTGAGTTAAATGGAATAAAGATAAGGTCGAATTTCCCTTGCAAGTCAAGTGTTCTAATATCTGCTTCAATGAAATTAATCTCTAATCCCGCTTCGGTAGCTTTCGACTTTGCTTGCTCAAGCATTGACGGAGTGTAATCTACTCCGCAAATATTGTATCCCTCTTGTGCAATTGGAATAGTGAGCCTACCCGTACCACAGCAGAGTTCAAGTATTCGAGCCTCTTTGTTGGTTGGGAGCCACTTTTTATAGAATTGCAAATCCGAGAGAAAGGTATTCAATCCATCGTAAATATTTGCGTCGTATATCAATTCGCCGACTTTATAATCTGTATTCATTTGTATTTTTCTTCTAACTCCAATTTCTTTACTCGAGAGCGTATTGCCCCTTGTTTGCGTTGGAAAATTTCGGAAAGTTCTTTTGTAGTCTTTCCCTCACAGAAAAGTTGTTCTAATTTGTCATCATCTTCCTGCGTCCACGGCATATAGGCGTTTGGATAATCAACTCTACATGTCTCGACGGAGTAGGTAGGTTCACCCAATAGTTGCTTGTAGGCTTTCAGATATTTCCGCAAACGCTTCACGTCCTTCTCTGAAATATATGCCAATCGGCGAATATCCATATTATCTGTCAAGTCATTAAGTTTAACTTTCACAGCTAATGGATTTGCCTTAATTCGCTCGATAAACTTATCGTACGACTCACTCTCCGACAACTTAGTGACACAGCGAAGGGCCTTGATGACTTCAGTCGAAAACCCTTCTGCTGCCAACCGATCAAAAGTCCAATCGCTATCCTCCACAACATCGTGCAGCACCCCGACAATTTTTTCATCATCAGTTGCGCCCATACTCATCACACGCAGCGGATGAGTAATATACGGCTGCCCAGCCTTATCAACCTGCCCACTATGAGCCTTAGTTGCTATGTCTATCGCTTTGTTTAGCATTTTTATTGTGAAATTATAAATAAGGCATTGTAAAACTAAGCTTGTAAAATCTCTCGTATCCTTTTATTTTTGTGGCTGTTTCAATCATATTGTCAATACCGTCTAATGAGTTCAATTGAACACAATCGTCAAGAGTGTAGTTGTCTTCGTCCTTATGTTCATTATCTATCATTTTTTCCGGATATATAATAAGGCAGTCCATGATGCTATCTCCATTACTTTCCATCGCTTTAAGTATTTTGCTATCTCTGGCATAAGCGGAGATTTGCCTAATATCTTCAATAATACCTCCGTTACTTTCATTGTATTGAGGTTTGTACTTTGTGTCAATAATGATTTTTCTATCAGTATCTATAAAATCGACAGCAGTTTTCGAATATCCAGCTACTTGAAATTTAATGGCATCTCCATATTTTTCATATAGTTTAGCATATACATATACCTCATACAGTCGTGACATATCAATCCAAAAGGCAGGAGTGAAATCAGAGCTGATTTTTGTTGCAGATATTGAGTAGTTGAACTTACGCAGTATTATTTTTGCAATGCGTATTCCTTCAGAGTACTCTTTGTAAATTTTGTTATTTACAATGGACTTAAGCTCTCGCAATTCGACCTCTTCTGATACCTCTGTGAAATATGCTTTGATATTATTGACAGTTGAGATAAGCATTGCAAACGATTTGTGAGCAGAGAGACTATTAAGGTATGATTCGGCATACATTAAAGCTTTCTTAAGGATTCTATTTTCGAGGTTATCCACTGTGTATTCTTGATATTGACAATATACACGATCCTCTCTTCGTTGAATTACATTTTGTTTGATCTGTTGGGATATCTTTATTTTCCCTTTAATTTTCGATTGAAGATTCTCCTCTCTTATAACGTATGCTTTCTTCAATCCTCGCTTTGTGATCCGCTTGAGTAAGGCAATGAAATGAATTATTATTAAAGGAGTTATTTGGTTGTTAAATACATCCGTTTTTATTGGTTTGGAATTAAAATCGATACCATAAAATTTAGAGAAGTATTTTGCTGCAGATTCAAATTTTAAGGCACAAACAAACATCTCGATAAAATCGAGGTTAGGCACTTTAGGCGTTACTACTACTGCATGCTTGTCTGTGATCCACTCAGCTCCAATGAAATAGCTCGCACAAAACCTCTCTGGGTGTATTCCTAGATATTTTGGAGCACACTCATAGCCGGTTTCACAGAAGTCAATGCCGAGTTCTTTTATTTCCTCAAGATGACTACTTTCGAATCCATTGTGTTCAACTAGCGGTATTATGTCAGGAAGGGCGCTCACTTTATCCTCTAAAATAATTTTATCCATTCTTCAGCATTAGGCTTGCAGGCCATAATACCATCCTTTTCATACTCTTTGAGTAGTGGAATTATTTCAAACTCAAATTTCATCTTTAAGCTACTTTTGTCCTTTGCCATAAAATAGCTGTGTCCAATCATGATATCATCAATGTCAAATTCTGGCGATTTTTTGGCTTGCACAAAGTTCCTTACCTTATCAAATAACTCTAAAGCAATCGATTTCGTTCCATCTTCAACACCCTTAGATGTATCGTAGTACGAGGTGATTGCTTTTTCAGTTGCTGTTAAAGTGTAGAATGCAAAGCGTCTTCTAATAGCATAATCAATATGCCCAACACTCCTGTCGGTTGTATTCATTGTTCCAATGATATATAGATTGGAAGGTACGCTAAAATTCTCTTCATTTGAGTATGATAGTCTTGCCTTTATTGGGTGTTCGCCTCCAGCTCTTTTGTCAACTTCCAATAGAGTTATAAGTTCTCCAAATATTTTAGATATATTCCCTCTGTTGATTTCATCAATAATAAGTACATAAATTAAATCATTATTTTGTGGCTTGTATGATTTTACTCCATATTGCTCCATTAAATAATCGCAAATGCCTCTTACATAAGTTATATTATAGATCCCTTTCGTTTCACCTCTGTAATAACTCTTAATGGATTCAATATTGGCAGGGAAATCTTTACCTTCTTCAGCGTTGCTATTATTCGATCTCACTCGGAATGTTATACCACCTCTATATGTAACAGAAAATCCTACATTGCTTTTAGTCTTAGCTGTAATAGACTCTTCAGAACATGCTTCTTTCAATTTTTCTATTGCTCGTTCTAGCTCATCAAGACTACCTTTCTGCTCCGCACTCTTACATATCTTTTTAAATATCCCATCTTTCACTTCGTACGTCATATTCTCAGTATCTACAACTGGTTTTAATCCTTCAACAAAATCTTCGTAATCCATTGATTGATGGAAGGTCGTAAAAAATATGCGTTTGTCGTTGACTAACTTGCTGTATTTTTCCATGATTTCTTTATGATCAGTGGGATTGAATTCCTCCCCCATCAAAGACAGAGCTACCGAGGCTGTAATGTAGGTTTTGCCTGTGCCTGGTGCACCTTGAAGAATGATTTGTTTCTTTTGTTTGAGTATTTCGACTACTTTAGTTGTTTCCATCTTATCGAGAATTTGTTTGTACCAGTTATTTATAAATTTCCATGAATCTGTATTAGGAGTTATTAGCTTCTGCAAAGTTCCTTGAGGCTGAGGAAATTGAGCTTTGCCATTGTAAAACTCCAACACTTTAACCTTACGATAGTGTTTATTTATATATTTTTCTTCCAGCTCTTTGTCGGAAAAAGAATCGCTTATCACCTGACACAGAGCAAGTGGTTTACCTCCTTCTCTAACTAAAACAACATCTCCAATTCTTAAACCACCATTTGCAGAGCCTTTAAAATATCGGCATTGTAAATCATCCCACTCTCCTGTCCCAATAACTGGTTGCGGTTCTTGTAGCATTTTTATAGACTCAATAGAGTCTCCATCTCTTCCTTCAGGAAGGAACATCTGTATGTGCCAATATATATCTTTCATATTCTTAAAATTATAATCCAAACTCTCTAATGTATCTTTCAAAGTTGTTTCTAAACATCATCGTATATTGAGCTGTAATATTCAATTTCTCATTCAACGCATTCTTGAACCTTGTTTCGCTATCTATTTCGTTGGGAGTTCCCTTATCTCTTTCATAAATGTTCATTAAGGCATCAATTGCAGTATATGAGTCTCTTCGCATTTCATCAAGATCACCCCTATCTAAGCTTAATTCACGTATAGTAATGTTACCTTCGAGCGTTATGTGGGTGATCATAGTCCCATTAAATTCGATGTGCCTTGATGGATCTTCTTCACAAGGATTGATAAATAATGGTTCTTCATTATAAATGTCAAAACTTATGCTTGGGTCGCATCTATGTACTCGATTTTTTAATGGGAAAAAATTCTTCTTATAGCGCCTATTACATCGTTCACAAGCAAAAAATAAGTTTGACCAATCGTAGGCTAACCAAAAATAACCAGGTTTGTGAAATAAGTCGGTCTTGTCTTGTGAATATCCTTGTTTTGGCCTAAAATGTTCAACGTCACCTGATGAGATATGTGTAATGCGCGATTCACAAAAACAACAACACTTTTTCTGAAGGCCGATCAAAGTGGTTTTCACATCCGTGTGTCCATAAATATTACTGTCTGATTCAAAAGAATCGGCTACTTCTTTTGAGTTTGCAGCTTGTGTATGAGAAGTATATTTCGCTTTATTGGCATTGTATGCAGCTATATTTTTTGCTGTTTTTGTAACTCCCTCTGCCGTGAGAACAGTAGGTATAGGAATGCCGGATTTATCTATATACTTCATTCTCCAGCCTCCTCTCTAAATCTATTAGCAGCTTTGTTGATATAAGCCAGACTTTCTAACTCAGTCAAAGTTTCGCCAGTTGGCAGGAATCCTAGTTCATTCTCTAGCTTTGATAATTCTGCTTTATCTTCCGCCGTAAGTTCTCCTCGTTTTATTATAGCCAATCTTTTATCCATAAAGTCATCAATGCTTTTAGGACGAGTGCTGTCGAGACCGAAATATGGACTCATAAGAACTTGATCTATACGCCAGTTTTTAATGGTACTGTCGGCAATATCAATTATTACTTTTTCGTTTACATAATCTTTTCTAAAGAGTAGAATGTCTACATTATCATCATAGGCTTGAACAAGGAATGGACTGTGAGTTGAGATAAACATATGTCTATGTTGTCTGTTTCCAATATTATCTAATAATAGTTGAATAAAATTGCGTTGCCATTGAGGATTGATATGAGTGTCTGGCTCATCTATTAAATAAAGTACTTCTTCGTTATCATCTTTAAGAATAGACATTAATCCTAGTACGCTTATGAGCTGTTGTTCTCCTTCACTTAAAGACTCAAATTCAAACAATTCTTGATTGTCGGTTTTGCTAATAGACATTTTTATTGAATGAAACGCACCGATATTGGATGCTGCTTCTAATGCATCAAAGAAGTCAACCGGATAAGGGAATATAGTATATATATTTTCTAATAAATCATCATCAAAATAGTCGTCGTCTCTTAATGCAAAAAACTCCCTGTTATTTTCTTGGTAAATGGTATATAAATGACCAGCTATATTGTGTCTTAAAAACACACGCAAAAGAGAATCTACCTTTCCTTTAATGCCCCAAAATATATTTACTTGGTTAAATTCATCAATATCTCCACTACTAAGAATCTCTCCCTCATAATCTTCAAGTGTGGTTTTTGTTTCAATCAGTTTGTTGAGTTTTGCAAATGGGGGATTTTTAAATGTTAAATCGTAACTAAGAAAATCATCAATATATAGAGTCTTTTCAATTATTTGCTTCACCGCTTCGCCATGAATAGGGTGGTTTCTGTAGACTGCAAGTGTGAAAAGAATTAACTGACTATGTTTGTTTTCAGAGAAGAAGATCTTTCGCATTCGATTGTTTTCCGAAGTTTTCTTGTAAGAACGTCTTTGTGTTCTTCTTTCTCTACTGGTATAAGAACTTAACATATTTTCGATACGTCTATTTTCTCCAGAATAGTATCCCATAACTCTATTGGGCAATAAAACATCTGCATTCCGACGGAATTCCGAAAATGATATTTGGTTGTATTCTGCAGAGCCTATACGCTTGGTTGCAATAGTGATATTTCCACCCATAAATTCAATCTTGACATCTATACTTCGGCATTCATATTCAATAATATAATCAAAGGAATTGCTCTTTGTGGCTTCAATTGCAAATTGTTTTTTGTCTTTGAAGATATATAAATCTTTAAATATAAGCGCAAGAATCTCTATCAGATTAGATTTGCCCATTCCGTTTTGCCCTACCAGCAATGTGATAAGGTCGGATTTGAAATCTAAATCAATGGTTAGATTTTTATATGATGGTATTTTTAAGTACGTTATTCTCACTTTCTATTTATTTTTGAGGAATTTTTTGAGTTGTTCTATTTCACGGAGGAGGTCGGCGGCGTTGCCATCTGTGGGTAGCTGCTCCACTAATTCGCCTTTGAATGCTTTGTGTAGTAGGGCTTGGGGCAGATCCTCTAACTTTATTTTTAGAGTTTGATATCTTCGCTCGATTGTTTCTAATTTCTCAAATAGGGATTGTACACTACTTACTATCTCTTTTTGCTCGGACTTTTCGAAATATACAAATGATAAATTTTGAATCTGCTGTGCGTTGATATTATTTACGCCACTTGTTGAATGAGCTAAATCAATAATTTGTTTTCTAACGAATTCTGACCTGAATGAATAATTTATGAAATCTGGTAAAATATCATTATTAAACCGGAGTCTTATTAGATATCCTGCATAACAAAAACCATCGCAATTCATATCAACAATTGCTGATTGCCCAACAAGTGATATACTCCCATTTGAACGGATTACAAGTATATCTCCTTTGTTTAGACGAAGTTGCTGGTATTCTTTGTTATCAAAAAGTGAATACTTTAAATCGGTTAGATCAACTTCCCCATCTTTAATGTTTGGTATTCTTAGCACTGGAATCCCATCAACAATGTTATAATCCGATTTTTTTGAAGTGCCGTATTTTATGCTTTGTAAGTGGTCAGCCAATATATGTACATTACCTTTATGAGCGGTGAGGCGACCTGTGATGGCATAGGTGAGGATTTGCTGACGGAAATTTTTGATTAGCTCAGGGATGCGGTCTGTTGCTTTTCGGATAGTTTCTAACTGCCCGAAAAGTATGTCCAATTTATCCGCTATCCGCTTCTGTTCCGCCAATGGAGGTAAAGGAATTTGCAATGACGAGATTAACTGTGGAGATATATTGGGCTGTGCTCCTCCATAAGCCATAGTCTCAATATCTTGTTTCAAATCAAACAATAAATAGTATATAAATTTTTTATGAGATAATTTATCTATCAATGGTTTGATATTACCTACCCGTTGATTTTGCATCACAACATCATCAAGTTCGTAAATGCCAAATTTACCTGTGGTAGCTCCCGACATTGCAATAAGAATATCACCTTTATTTACTCTAAATTCTGTCTTGGCTATTGATTGATCAATACACTTACTATCATTTATGTCAATCTTACCATCTATGATATTTGAAATTTTAACTACAGGTATACCAATGTTACAAAAATCAGAGCTTTTGAATGCGTAACCATTTTTTAGATACACATAATTCCCTAATTCCGTCTCTACCCAATTTTTTGGTAATTTATTTTCCATTACTTTAACTCCTTTAGCATTAAATCCAACTGAGACAGTATTGCCGTCAGTTCATCTTTTGCCTCACGGATAATATCTTCCGGTTCGCCAAGGGTGGTAGAATCTTGCAAGCTGTTATCTGCAATCAATCCTAAATCTAAACTATCACTCTTTTCTGCTATCGTTTTGCGGGTGATGCACTGCCAACGTTCATCTTTAATTGACGCTCGTTTCTTGTGGTCGATTGTGCCGTTAAAATCCTCAACAACTTTGTCGGCAGAGATTCCGCCCGTATAGGCATAGATAAAATCTTTGAATGCGTCCTCCGTAAAAGGAGTACGTTTGCCATATGCTGGTGCATTGGTACGCATATCGTAGAACCAAATATTCTTAGTATTTTCCGTTTCGGATTTACCTCGTGTAAAGAATAATACATTAGTCTTTACACCTGCCGCATAGAATATGCCGGTAGGTAGACGTAAAATTGTATGTAGATCGCATTTGTCCATTAAGTCACGACGAATCTTTTGCCCATCATTATCCTCAAATAATACATTGTCGGGTAACACTACTGCGGCACGAGCCTTTCCATCCTTTTTTAGACTACGGTAGATATGCTGCAGGAAATTGAGTTGCTTATTACTGGTCTGAAAGGTGAAGTCGTCACGAGTTGGAAGCTCTCCGCCTTTCTTTGTTCCAAAAGGAGGGTTTGCTAATACACCATCAAAGCCAATCAGCTTTTTGCCTAAGTCAGTCAATGTATCGCCAAGGATAATCTCACTTTCCATATCGTGTAGGCGTGCATTCATTAACGCCAAACGGTGTGCATCAGGCACAAGTTCAACACCTGAAAAGGCCTTCTTTTTCTGGAAATCACGGACTCTATCACTCCAAGTGAATTTATCTGTTTTTTCCTTCAAATAGTGGTCTGCCGATATCATAAAACCGAAAGTACCTGCGGCTGGATCGTTCCATCGCTCACCAAGATTGGGAACAGATAATTTGACCATTACATTAATCAATGGGCGCGGTGTAAAGTACTGTCCAGCTCCGCTCTTTTTCTCGGTAGCATTTTTTTCGAGCAGACTTTCATAAATGTCACCCATCATGTCACGATCACTCTCCTCGTACCAATCTAGTTTGTCAATAGCCTGAACGATAGTGTTAAAATTTACAGGCTTACGCAAACTTGTCGAAGCATTACGATATATCTCTTTGATAGTATCGCTTGGAGTCTTGTCGCTAACCGATGCCAAAAATTCTCGATATAGAGCAAAAGCCTTGCTATTATCGGTCTCCCCAACAAACTCTGTCCAACGCCACTGGGCAGGTATCTCATTTGAGAATCCCTTAACATCAGAGAGTTTTAGGAAAAGTATGTACGTCAGCTCATTAAGGTATTGGTGATATGTTACTCCGTCATCACGAAGTACATTACACTGGTTCCAAAGTTTCTGAGCGATTGATTCTGCTGTCATAATTATCTATTGTTATGCACTGTATAGGTATTCATTGATTGTATGTAATACCATATCCAGTTTTTCGTTAAAAATCTTGTTAAGTCGCATATAGCCACCTTCACTTTTGAAGGGTTCTTTCTCTAAATCCTCTTTTGTCAGTATGGTCTCTGCGATGAGTTGTTTCTCGAAACGATCTATCCACTTAAGCTGAATAGCATTCCACGATTGCATTGCTTTGACCTTCTGTATTGCCCCTTTTACACGTTGTTCAGGTGTGATTAGCATTACATCGAGTGCCAAAGTTCGAATATAGGCGATTATATCGGCTGCAATATCCTCATTCTTAGAATCATGCCATGCCTGATTCAGAGTAGCAATGTTAAAACCTTGTTGATCAAGAATAAGTTTTAGCTCTTTCAAAGATTTGCGATCAAGTTCACTTGGCTTGGTGCAGACAATCTTTAAAGCCTCTATCTTCTCTTTATTATTCAATATGTATTCTTTAAAGCTTTCAATATAATCTTCTGGCTTCTTTGCATTACCATATCCTCGCTCAACTCTACGTAACTCATCTTCATGTTCAGATAGGAGCTGAGTTTTTGGTCTATATATTCGCTCATCAAGGAAATTCCAAAGCTCCGATGCTCGCTTTATACGTTCAATGCTTGAGCTGGTATTTTCTTCACGTAATTTATGTATGAAACTCTCAGGGGTCTCTCCATCCGATAATCTTACAAATTGGTCGAGTTTATCACCTGTCAAATCTCGTTTATTGCGTTGCAATTTTGTGATGATTTGTTCTATCTGACGTTCTTTGCGTGTCTCATTGTCGATGTGATCAAGTTCATCAATAAGTTCTTTGAACGAGAAAGACGGATTCGAAACGGTTTGCATCTGAGAAAATCCTTTCAACGCATCATATACGCCTACTGCATCATATATTCGAAAATACTCTTTGCTTATTTCATCGCATTTACGTGTAGCTCGTCCTAACATTTGTTCAAATAAAATACGAGAATTAACCCTGCGCATAAAAACAAGGTTTGTTATCTGAGGCACATCTACTCCTGTGGTTAGCAAATCAACCGTAACAGCAATATTGGGATATTTTTCATTTCGGAATAGCCTTGTAAGCTCCAGTGGGTCATAAACATTACCAGTAATCTTCCGGATGGCATCTCTATGTACATCCAAGCCTATTGCCTCATACTCCTCAAAAAGCATATCGACAATCATATCTGCGTGAAAGTCACGGACTGCAAATATCAATGTCTTGCCTTCACCTTCAGGATCAATATGTTGTACTAATTCTTTAATGACCGTTCTATTAAAGTTTGGAGTAATAACTTGTTTATTGAACTGATCTATTTCTATATGAAGTTCATCTTCCAATTCAGCAAGCTCTTCAATGGAGTTTGTCTCAGGGTCATACGCTTTTGGTTTTTCACCTTGCTTCCACACAATGCCTTCTTCGCTCAACTTGGTTTTTATAAGGTGAGGCGGCTCATGGTCTACCAGACGATTATCAACAACCGCTTCTCTGTATGAATATGAGAATACGGGTGCTCCAAATATCTGTGTTGTATGTAGCGCTGGTGTTGCTGTTAAACCAATAACGTGTGCGTCAAAATAATCAATGACTCGTTTATATTGACTAACATAATCGTTCTGGTCACGAAAACTCAAATCGTCATCATCCAACTCTCTGTCAAGATTGTAGCCTCGGTGTGCTTCATCAACGATAATGCAATCGTAAGAGTCAATAGATAGCGATTTTTTGTCTTCAACATCGCTATAAAATAGTCGTTTAACTAAACCCTGAACTGTTGCAAAATGCAAACGTACATCTGCATCAGGCAATACTTCTTTTAGAGAGCTTACGCCATATATCTCTGAAAATGTATTGAAATCTTCCACTCTCTTATCTTTGAAGTCTCCGAAAGCTTGCTCAGCAAGTAAACGACGGTCAGTTAAGAACAATATACGCTTGAATCTATCGGATTTAATAAGGCGATACGACAGACCAATGGCAGTTCTTGTCTTGCCTGTACCAGTAGCCATCACCAGAAGAGCTCTTTTATCATCTCCTCCATTTATGATTTTTTGCTCTATAGCTTTTATTGCTTTAATCTGGTAGTCATAAAGGTTCAATCCAGAACTCTCAGTTAAATAATCATAATCACTCGCCTGTAACCTCTGATTAATCTCTTCTATATCTCGTTTATATAAATTCACAAGACCTTCAGGTGAATACCAATCTCGTATTGGTTCTGATTTTTTTGTTGGTTTCCGTGTGTCGGCAAACCAAATTCCACTTTTTGTTTTGATTTGCTCAAGATATTGACGACCATTTGTTGAGAACAAAAATGGAACTTTGTTTCCACTCCAATCACCAAGCAATGTGATTCCATCTTGCTCATCAATTGTACAAGAGTATATCTTAGATTGATGAAGATTGGTTGATATGTCTGCTGAGAATTTTTTAGCTTCTACGATGCCATAAAGTGTCGTGCCTACAAATAAGGCATAGTCTGCTCTAATGTTTCCGCATTTCCACTCTGCTATTGCCATATTATGACCTTTTGCAGGCATCGTGCGATTCGTTCTGAAATTTATCGTACGAGTATCGCACTCCCACCCTGCTTTGCGTAATGCGGGATCAATTAGCATTATTCTTGTTTCGTCCTCATTCAAGTCTATAAGACTAGCAACAGATACAGAACGACTTCGGCGTTTCTGCTTAGAATTTGCAGAGCTATTAAGAGCAGCTATTTTATCTTTATAGTTTGATACTTGCTCCTCTAAAGATTGTAGTTTATTGTTGAGCTCGTTTATTTCATTATCTGTACTTTTGCCAACAGGATCATTATAAGTAATGTCAGGCAGCTTAATATTTTCGTACGTTTCATAGAACCACGCTGAGAGTTTGAAAAGTTTTTTTAATGCGAAAAGAGCCTCTTCTTTGCTACTGTTTCCTGTATGTGTTGCACGATTACCTGACTTTCGAATTAAATGTAAGATGTCTTTTATAATTTCTGGAACTATTTTTTCGTCATATAGTTTATTTATTTTACAAACCTGTGTCTCGTCTGTTACTTCCAACTCTTCGAAACTCCAGATTAAAGCAGTGAGTTTTTCTGCAAATAATCGAGCTTTAGTCAATGATGAATTAGGATCAATAGAAATAAGCCTCTCGGCTAGTTGACCAAGAGTAAATAAATCAGGGTATGTTGATTGTAGAAATATAAAATTGGAGTCCTTCATAATTGTAAGTCTTTCGGATATGCGTCAATTGTTTTTTGATATTAACTCTTGGGGTTCTATCTGCAATATTTTAGCGATTTCAAAGAGTGTTTCCAAGCTAGGTTGTCGTCTATTGCAGACATAGGCATTCGTTTGGCTAAAACTTTTGCCAATCTTTTCCGCAAGCCATGTTTGCTTGATGCCTTTCTCTTCAAGGACTTCTTTTATTCGATTCATATCAATTAAATATTGATGTTTTCTTTTATTTGGCTATAAAGATATGAAATATTCTGCTATATAATAACGAAAAGATGAAGACTTTTTATTTTCTCCACCTTTTCAACTCATTGGCTATCTACTTTTTTTGTTTAATTTTGTCTGCTTCCTGTCGCAGTTGTTCGGCTTGTGCCTCTTTGAGTCGGGCTTGCTCTAATTCTTTGGCTCGTTCCTTAACACGTTGCTCGTGTTCCTCAACCATCTTTCGCAAGGAGCGTTGCTTCTGTTTGTCAGGTTTGTATTCGAAAATGGTTTCGAGCTTCAGTAGGTTTTTAGGGGTGATTTCTCCAAATGCTTTGATGTAACGGAACTTAATATCATTATCACTCAAACGGCTGTTTGCTGAGAACTGATAGATGTTGCAACTCATAGAACAGAGTAGTGCTACACCGAGCGAGACCAATGCAATGACTACCTTTGAAGATTTTAACTCTATGGAATGAAGATACTTCTGAACGGGTAGGGGCTTATCTTGCTGCTTTTCTAATTTCTGCTGAAATTCATGCAATTGTTCTTGTTGTTTCTGGAACTCTTCTTTGATAAGTTCGTTTGTCTCTGTCACATAGTTTTCTAATTCTGATAGATCCGCTTGCGGTATAATTGGTAACACAGGCTGATCGGATTTGGCATTAGCCAGAGATTCAACCAATTTCGAAAGGTTACTAAACTGTTCTGAGGTTAACTTTTTCAAGTCCTCGAACATAGAAATGATAATTTTTATATCCATATTTTTTTGTTTTAAATTGTTATCATCTTATTCCTTTTCTCTTTTTCTTCCGTTGCATCTGGCGACGGAAAGCCTCTTCTTCTGGATCGTAGGCCGGGCAGGGAGTGAGTAATCCATCAAATAATCCACCGATGCTGCTTGATAAACTATTCGTATCAGGAGAGGTAAATTCTTGTTGAACTTTCTGGGGCGGTGGCTGGATAATTATTTCTTGCTTCTGATCTGCATGAACATTTCGTTGTAATGCAAAGTCTATCTTTGAAAAGCTGAACTGTTGATCCACCTTTGAGCCGTTGAAGTGGTAGCCGTTCTTGCTGAACTTGATGCCTTGTGGCTCATTGGTTCCACTTTTCATCTTAAATTCAACAGTGATGCCTTCACTATTCAATCGTTCCAATAATTCTCGCCAGTTTCTACATTGAGGAACAGTTGTTTTCAGAGCATCGTAAATTTCATACTTGGTTTTATCAGGTTCTTTTAGACGATGCTGTTTTACTTGCTCTTTGCCACTTGCGAAGTATAACCCATACTTGGCGGTCAGCTCTTTGCATATTTTTTCACTGCGGAAGCGGTCGTTTTGGTCGGAGATGGTGCGTCCGTTATTATCCACACGATTAAAGGCGATATGTAGGTGTGGATGCTCCTTATCGTGATGTCTGCCAATGATGTACTGTGTGTTTACTATACCCATGCGGTTCATATAGTTGTGTGCAATCAGTATCATCACTTCATCGGTTAGCTTGGCTCGGTCTTGTGCTGAGAAGTCCAACGAGATGTGTCCCACAGGCTTGCTTACTCGTGGGTTTAGTTCTCGTTGAGCCTCGAAGCTTTGAACAATAGAATCCAAGTTTTTTAGGCGTACACCATCGGAATCCAACAAATTAGTCTGTTTCGCCGGGTCGAGAATGTATTTTACTACACCGCCAAAAGTTGTTCCTTTTACAATTTTTGCCATCATTGTTGTATCTGGTTTAACAGGTGATCAATCTTATCGGCTAAGTACAGGTATTCCATTCGAGCATCCGGATAACCTGTCGCATTTGCTTTGTGTGCAATCTGATTCAGGTTGTTTGCCATGCCTGATAGTTTGCGAATATGTTCCATCCATTCGGGTGAAAGCCGTTGCTGTATTTCAGCCTTTAGGATTACAACTCTGATAAAATCGCATGGTGAAACTCCTGCTTCCGATGCACGGGTTTTGAGTGTGTAATACTCCTCGGTGTTCATCTTTAGGTTCACCCGATAGGTACGTTTTTCTATTAATGATTTGGTGGGTCTTCCACCTTTATTATATACTTTCATTCGTTGTTTTTTAATTCAATTTTGTAGACCAACGGGATTAAGACAAGGTTTTGGGACACCCAAAACATAAACTTGCTATCTCAAAATCTACGATTTTAATTAAAGCTTGAATCCTTTTCTCTTAGCGGTAGAAATAGGTCGTACAGGTTCTTCGATGAGCTTCAAATTCAACTCTTTTATCAGCAAATTGAGAGCTGGATTCTTTGCAATCATAGCTTGTAAAATAGTTTGCGGTTGCTTCATCTCCAATAGAAAATCGGCAATGTCAAATCCATTTTTCCGCTGTTCAGAAGTGGCATTCTTTTCTAAATAATCGAAAAGTTTAGCAGTAATTCCCATTCGTTGCATTGTGGCAATTCGAGTCGACCAGTCGTCGGTAGCTCCCAAGTCGGGAAAGAGCACGACGTTTCTGCCTTTGAGAATACTGAGATTTTCCTCACGGAAACAGCCATTCTTGCCACCCGAAGCGATCCATAAATATTGTGGCAGATAGAAACTGGCGATAAGGGCACTCTTCTCACTTTCTACAATGGCCACGGACTTTGTACTCTCTTTAGACAATAGGTGCTCGCCAAAGAAACATTGTTTCAGATTAAAGCCATCTTTATGAAGAATGGAGTGTACCCATGTGATATGATTGTGAGGCTCTTTAATACGCCTACCTGTTGCTGGGTTATATAGCATAATTTTTCCTGTGCGCACTTTGCCGTGTGTGTCTGTCTGCCAAAATACCGTTGAACCCTGCCAATGGTTGGCTGTTCCTACTTGATAAAGCTTCATCAGTCGCAATGATTCATCCTCACCAAACTGAGTAGATAGGAATTGGAGCAGTTTATTTTCTTTGTAATGGCTCATTGATCGTTCTACTAGAGCCCCGTCTATATAGCTTGTTGGTGATGGAGGTGGAACCGGACGGAACAAACGCTCACGCACTTGTGACTGTTCGCATTGTTCAGGATGCTGTTCAAAGTATGTTTTGGGTGTAAGGTGGTAACCACATTTCTGTTCACGGTTGCACCGCCCGACGTATTCGGGAAAGGAGATTGTTCCTTCCGTATCAACATATCGGGAAAAACATCTTTTGTGCTTGCACTCCGGACAGGTGTGTCGGGAAGCAATGCTTTTGTATGGTTCTAATATAAATCTGTGTGTCATTGATTCTCTTTTTAGTGCATTTTCGACATTTTCTGCATTTTGGTTTCTCAAAATGTGGATAGTGTGGATAATGCGGTTATACTTTTCTGTATTCTCCGTGACGGTCTTTTTGGAAAAGACTTCCTGTGTGTTTACTCAGAAATTCTTTGAAAGCCCGTTCTTTCATTCCTTGACAGTCTGCTACTTCTATGCCTTGCGCAGTGGTGAAAAGTTCCGGGAGTTGAAATAGAATGGATTGTTGTTGAACTGTAAGAGCCGTTTCATTCATTAGGTTTTGCACCCTGGTAGCAGTTTGTTTGAAATATTCTGTTAGCAGAATCGCTCGTTGAACGGTTTCCGTGTCTACCTGATCTCTGCCGCACTCCCCGCAGAGCCAACGGGTTATCTGTATCACTAAGCAAAAGCGAATGATATAGATTTCCAGTTTACAATATATTCCTAAAAGCATTTCATTGCTGAGATTATCGCATAGGTCTGCGTGGTTATGCTGCCATTTATACAATAGTCTGCGAGCCTCTTCGCTGAAGGTTACGATTGAAGGCTGAATCTCATTGTTCTCATCAAATGAGCACTCTATGTTGATAAGTCCATTTAGTAATGTATGCCATTGAACTTCCAAATCGGGAGAAATATCTTTCTCGTTCCATCGGGCCTTTTGCTGAATGGCAGGCATGACGAACAGGATACGGTCAATAAATCCGTTGCTTGAACGGTCGCCATGAGCTAAATCGCTGAGAATCTTTTTCTGGATGGTGCCGATCACCGGAATGAATGGACGGGTGATGAAAACGGAGCTTTTAGCATTCTTTCTATCAGAAATAACAGTCTTGGCACTGAATACCGACAGCCAGAACTGTTCTTCCGAACCATTATTATAGCGGTTGAAGTTTTTAAACCATGCCGAAAGTTCGTCCGACCAGAGGCAAAGCCCACGTTTATTCTGTGCATGGATATAACTCAATCCTTCGGGTGTAATGTCCGAAACCAGAAAGCGTTTGCGGATTGGTTCTTGTGGAAACTCCTCCGCACCGGCATCCTGACGTTCTTTTTTACTCATAGATATATCTTGCTCATACTTAGCATACAGCTTCCCAAATTCCAGATTTTGTTGATAATCGAAGTTAATAAAGGGCTTCATGGCAAAGCTGAGGGGATGGCTTTTGTTTGCACCCGGTCGGCCGACTAATGCTACAAACAAAATGGCACTTTCTACCCAACCTTGTTTCATTTGGACAAGGTGGGTATTGCCTATTCCTGCTGCAATGGCAGTCAGGATAGAGGCGGCCGTATAATCAATAGGATAACTTTGACACTCATACACCTCATGTATAATCCGCTGAATTTTGGATGGAAATATCTCAACCGGAAATTCTGCGCCTGCAAAAGACATATTCATTCCCATTGCTTGATTGATAATTCCTTCGGGAGTTATTGATTTCTCTTCCATAACTCTGACGGATTAAATGTTAAAACCAGATTTCGCTTTACGACGTACTCCGTTTTGCATTGAGGCTAGCATCTGGTCGTAGTTCTGTTCTGAAGTACTCTTCCGACCGTTTTCTATCCATGCCAGTAATTCATCCTCATAAAAATAGAGTTTCTTTCCTTTCTTATAAGAGGGAAGTAATCCTTTACGCACAAGGGCATAGACGGTAGGTTTGGCTTTTTGAATAATACGACAAGCATCGTCAATACCAACCAGCAGATGCTTTTCGGACTGCGGTGGCTGAAGTTCTGATACCAACTGTTTTAACTCTGCAACCTGTTCGGTCAGATAAGTTATCGCCTGCGGTAACTTATCAAAAGTAATTTCGTGTTTACACATAAACTCTTGATTTTAATAGTTCGTGTGCAAAGAAAACAGGTGATTTTACGGTGAAATTAATCACCAAGATATAACTGGATAATAACTTATCAATGGTGATTGTTGCTATATGCCAGCAGGTTACAGCATAAAAAAAGCGACCACGCAATGTGATCGCTTGATATAGACTAAGAAATATAATTTATAACTCTTCTTTGATTTTAATAATGCAAGTACCTTCGACTCTGAGTTTCCGCTTGATGGTGGAAATTTCGCTATCATGTAGATCTTTGGCGAAAACGTGCTTGATGAAAGTTGCCGTCTCAATACCTTTTTTCTTGAACTGATTACCTATATTCCAACCAAAGTGCATCAGGTCAATGGATTTTAGTTTGGCATCTACGGTTACGGGGGTGTTTATCTGTCCGCACTCCTTTTCGGTGGCGAATTGGAAAAAGCGGATATGCTCATAAAGTTGTTGCAGCTCGCTCTCGGTCATATATAATGAGAGCTCTTTTCCTGCATAGGTGAGTACGTTTTCTAACGTTAAAGCTTGATCTTGCTGGATTTTTTGTTGTGCGGTTAGTTTATATTCTTCGTAGTTGGGTACTGAGGATTCTTCTTGTAGGACTTCTACAACAGGCTCAACTTCTAATTCAGATTCAATATGCGAATACTTCTTTCTGAAAATCCGCTCAACAACAGGTAAAAGAAAATCATTCAATATGGATTGAAAACTGAGATAAAGACCTATGAAAAAAAGACAAGTAATAATGAAAGCCATAAATCCAGAAAATTCATCCAATTTTAAAACCTTTATAACAAGCAATCGAATAATTGTAGCATAACATAATATTGATGTGCCTAGGAAAGAATATAGGATAATGTAGTCGATTTTCTTAGCTGTCATATTAATCAATGGTTATCATTTGCGTGCAAAGATAATTGATTAACTGTCTGACTCCAAATATTTTGGTGCATTGGCTGCATTTGGCTTCGATTGGCTGCATTTGTCCACATCTGAAAGCGAAAATCCACAGCAACAGGTTAGCTACTGTGGATTTTTTAGAGGATTTAATACCGAAAAGCTCTGGCGGTATCTTCTTGCTCGGAACGTGAAATTCCATATTTGGTAGCGAGTTGTTGCCAACCGGATACCGCTTTTTTTATTTGACAAACCATCTCGTTCGATTGTTTAGCATCTAATCCATAATAAGCCGCAGTACTCAATGCCAATTCAAAATCAAGAGAATTATCGTTTTCTGAAATGTTCAGTTTTAAGCCTGTACCGTGTTCATCGGGATTGATGTCGTAAGCAGGGGATAGCGTCCAGCCTTTCGGGGTAAGCAGAAAACCGTGATTACGAAGATGGTCATCGCAATTCGAAACGGCAACGTTGAAAACGATGCGTCGCCACAGTTGTTCGAGATTCTGCGACACGTTGTCGCAGTTTCGACCAATCCACTCTGCAAGCTCTAAATAACTAACACCTTCTGCCGAGTCGACACCATCGGTATAGCCTAATAATGTCATTGCGGAGGCAAAGTGAATCCGCTGACCACTAACTCTGTCAAACCGTTTTGTGAGGAAAGTGTGTTGTCTGCTGCTGAATTTTTGTGCTCGACTCTCTGCCATCTCGATACCGCAACCTCTTGCCATCTCTGCCGTTGCAGCTTCCCAAGCCCCCATATCTCGGGTGTCGTGTCCGCTTGGGAACTTCGCAATCCAAAGGGCACCATCGTTATCTAAAATATTTGCTTTTGGGCGAGCTCCTCCGAGTGATGAACCCGGAGCGATAAGCATATTGAGCCACCTTGCGTACTCTGCATCATCTTTTATTTCCTCCTTTTCTAATTGAAGACTAGCATATTCAAGATCACGAATAGATGTCCACGGTGGAGTTGCCATCGCTTTATTACAGTCCATAAACTCACCATCAGGAGACAATTTAAACCGTAAAGCTCCCATTCGATTGCTATCGTACACACCTAACAGATAGTCGGCTTCGGTGAGTGTTCTACTTGACCTGTTTTCTAAACGAGCATTGATTGATTCTCGTCTACGCATTAACATACGTCCCCACCGATCGGGAGACGAATCGAGAAACATACCGAAATTACTCTTGTCGGCAGGCAGGTATTGTTTCCCCGAAAACTGTAATAAATCTGGGTCTAAGGCTCTAAACTGTGGGTGTTTTAACCAGTCGGGTCTATTCTCAAACGAGAATACCTCTTTGCCACGTAACACTTCACTGTGTAATACCCCCATTGGAATTGGCGAATCACTCTCTTGCCAATCCATATATACATATATCTCTTTACTCTGTGCCATTTTCTATTTTTTTGAAGCTCGTTCTTTTACCGTTAATTTTGCATCCTGCAATCTGCGACCAAGTTCATCATCCTTTGCAATCAATATCAGGTCTTTATCCAATCCAAGTACAACCAACACACGAAAATAGTACCCGATAGCCACACCCTCATCTCCTTTTTCTATCTTGATAAGGGTGTTGCGTGATATTCCTGCACGTTCTGCGACTTGCTCCGAAGAGAGATCACGGCGAAGACGTGCATATTTGATATTCTCCCCTAAAGTTGTCAGGGTACGCTGTTGACTGGGTAATAAAGCTCTTTTCATTGTAATAATGTATCTAATTATGCGCAAAATTAATCTAAATTGTTCATTATTGCAAACATTATTCCTTTTATTTCAGTGAGATCTTATTTGCCGACTCTCGTTTCTTCTCACTCACCAGCTCCGCATATATTTGTGTAGTTGACACATTGCGGTGAGTGAGCATTTTGCTGACGGTATAAATATCTGTCCCCGCGGCAATTTGGAGGGTTGCATAGCTATGCCGAAAGCAATGGAACGTAATGTGTTTCTGTGTCTTATCTTGCTTTAGCCAGTTTTTTAGGGGATAATTTATCATACTTCTGCTAAGTCCCTTAAAGACTTTACCCGTTCCAACTTCTCCGCAAAGTTCAAAAGCCTCGTGGCTGATGGGGAGTGTGGCTTCGGTCTTGGTCTTTTGAGTACGGATGCGAATGCAGTAACCTTGGTCGGGAGCAATCCCGAAATCAGCCCATTGCAGATTCATAATGTCACTGATACGAAGTCCTGTTAAACAGGAGAACAGAGAGGCCGCTTTTAGAACAGGGATGTCGCAGGGTGTGGCTGCTAATCGTTTTACCTCGTCCAATGTTAGATACTCTTTCTTTACGTCTTCATACTCAATCTTCTCTAAAAAGTCATTGATGTTCTCACGGAGCAACTTATCACGATAGGCGATTTTCAACAAACCTCTGAACGTGGAGTAATATCCGGCTGCCGAGTTGAGCGAAATTTTATGATTGGTGTGTTTGAGTTGTTTGGCATTCAGGAGATAAGCCCGAAATCGTTTGCATAAATCCACATTCACCTCTCCGAAGCTACATTTCCCCTGTACGAAGTTATAGAAATGGGCATAGACAACCTGCCATTTCTGGTCTTTGGTACGCATCATCTTGGCAAAGTAGGCGAGGAAATCGGCTTTCATTTTATGTTTGTCTAAGAAACCGAACTCCTCATTGATTAGTGATTGCACCCGGATGCAGCGGATGGCTTCGGCTTTGTTCAACATATCATTGTTGAACTCACGCTCCATCTCGTTCTTCGGGTGGGCGTAAATGTAAATGCCGAGATATTCTCGACGGCTCATAATCATGGTTTCAGGATGGCGAATGGCCGGATAATAATCAAGATAAAGAGAGATTTTGTCGTTACGGATGGCTCTTTGGCGAACCGTAACTTTGGTACATGTGTGCGTCATACGATTGTTATTTAAATGTTTATACTTGTTTTTTGAATGCAAAGAAAAGTGGTGATATGATGGTGGCTCCTGTCACCACAGAATAACTTACTCTATTTGGGGACCACCCAAAAGTCGGTCAAGCTCCGGTCGGGAGATCTTGACATATTTACCGACCTTCACTTTGGGGATGTTGTGGTATTTAGCGTAATGATAGAGTTGATCTCGTGTGAGATTGAACTTTGCCATTGCCTCTGCTACCGTATAATATTGTGGCTCGTCGGGTTGTGCTACGCGTTTGGCTATGTCGAAATGTTTTTTGGAGTAGCTAACCATGATGCCCTCTTTCTTTTTGGGAATAGCATGTTTCGAGGCAAGTGTGTAGATGGATGCCAACGTCATATCAAACTTCTCCTGAATTTCCTGCACGGTGTACCACTTGGTGATTTCTGGATTAGCAGCTTTCTTCGAGAAATAATTGTCAATATGCTTTTTACTCCAATAGGTTTTGCCTCGATTAAAGGTTCGGGGAATATTGTGTTTCTTGGCGACAACGAATATCCACGAGTCAACTACATTGTATTTCTCTTTTACTTCGGTAGTGGTGTAGAACTCGGTGATAGGGACAGTCTCTTTGTTTTGTAGTTTTTCATAGGGCTTATTCTCAAGCATATTCTCAATATCACCTCTCTTGATAAAAGAGAGCCTACTACTAATCTTTGATGCTTTCAAATGTCCCTGAGTAACCATCTTATAGACAGCTTGCCTTGTTATGCCGAGCAGGATACCTGCCTCTGCAAAAGACAGAAATTCCTTATCCTTCACTGCCTGCATGGGTTGCTGACGGATAAGTACCTCTGTTTCTGTTTCAGTTTTCTGAATGCGTTTGTTGCGTGCATCTTCTTTATAAGCCCTGCTATTGCAACGATGTGAACAGTATCGAGTTGTTGTCTTCTGTGCATAAAAAACTTCCCCGCACCACTCGCATACTTTTTTGATTCTGATGCTACTACTTGCCATTTTTTGCTCATTTTTTAATGTTTACTTCGCTTTATTTCTCCCGATTTATGTCAACCATCGTAAACTGTTGTCAACCATCGTAAACTTTCTCTACGACCTTACCGATAGTTTTTACTATGCAAACATCCGAGACCCAAATACGGTACAAAAATGAGCTGAAAAACAAGTATAAACGATAACATCGTCTATACGAGCAAAAAGAAAGGCGCTCATAATGAACGCCTTATCAATCAATAGTAATCTATGCTAATCGTTGGTAATCACTATCTATTTGCCGATGCAAAACTTCCCAAAGATATTCCCCAATATCTCATCATTACTGATCTGCCCTGTAATTTCTCCCAGATAATGCATGCACTCCCTGATATCCTGGCTCAGAAAATCCCCTGAGATATTCATTTCCAATCCATTGATTACACGGGCGATAGCTTCGTGGGCTTTTGTTAAGGCTTCATAATGGCGGACGTTGGTGACGATCACATCGTTTTGAGATACTTCGGGTAAGGCGGCGGCCTGAATCAAATGCTGTTTCAATACTTCTGTATTGGACTGCTGTTTAGCTGAAATATATAACCTGTCAACAGGGATTTTACCAAGTAATTCTTGTTTGATTTCCAGTTCGGCTGGTGAAAGCAAGTCTGACTTGTTAAATACAAGAATCACTTTTTTACCCTCTGTCTGCGGGATGATCGTTTGTGCTAATTCCTCGATCTGCTTTGCAGGGCTGGTCAGGTCGATTATCCAAAGTACGATGGATGCCTGGCGGAGTTTCTGGAAAGTACGTTCGATACCCAGGCTTTCGATCGTATCGTTGGTTTCACGGATACCTGCTGTGTCAATAAAACGGAAAGTGATACCTGATAGATTGATCGTGTCTTCTATTACGTCGCGGGTTGTTCCGTGGATGTCGGAAACGATGGCACGCTCTTCTCCGACCAATAGGTTGAGTAAAGTGGACTTGCCGGCATTCGTTTCGCCGATGATGGCTACAGGAATGCCGTTTTTAATGGCGTTACCCACACTGAATGAATCGGCTAATTTGTGTATCAGCTGTTCTATGTTTGTAGCTAGTTGCTTCAGATTGGTACGGTCGGCAAACTCGACATCTTCTTCGCTGAAATCTAGTTCCAATTCGATCAATGAGGTGAAATCGAGCAGTTGACAGCGTAGCTTGGTCAATTCATTGCTGAAACCGCCACGCATCTGGTTTATGGCTAGTTTGTGCATGCCAGCTGATGTGGATGCGATCAGGTCGGCAACAGCCTCTGCCTGGCTCAGATCCATCTTTCCGTTCAGAAAAGCGCGTTGCGTATATTCTCCGGGAAGGGCAGAACGGCATCCCTTTTCGATCAGTAACTGAAGGATTTGTTGCTGGATGTAAACCGAACCGTGGCAAGTGATCTCGACGGTGTCTTCTCCTGTAAACGAATGAGGGGCGCGGAAGAGGGCGACAAGTACATCGTCGATCAACTCTTCCCCGCGGCGGATACTACCGTAGCGTAAGGTATAAGCCTTCTGGCTCTGAAGATTCTTCCCTTCGGTCTTGGGAGCGAAGATAGTGTCACAAATTGTTATGGCGTCAGTGCCGGATACACGGATGACAGCTACGCCTCCGGCTCCGGGGGCTGTCGATACGGCACAGATAGTATCCTGATTGATCATAAATGAATGTGTACTTATACGGTTATTAGTTCATATTCCTGGGTTCCCAATCCGATCTTTTCGGCATGTTCCAGACCTGCCTGCCAGTTGGTATCCGGATGGATCAGATGGAATTTATCTTCCCCTTCCAGATGTTCGTGCGGATGAGCTTCGGCCAGTTTGTTGCCTCCGATCAGCGGAGCGTTGATTACCATATCGGCACATGCCTTGTCCAAAGCGACCGGGTCGAAAGACGCTGCAATGCCAAGGTCCGGAACAATGGCTGCATCATTATGATTCCAGCAATCGCATTCCGGTGAGACATTCATAATAAAGCTGATATGGAAATTAGGCTTGTCGAGTAATACGGCCTTTGAATATTCCGCGATTTTATAGTTGAGGCGTTCGGATGTATCGCCTTCACCCATAACGGCTGCATCGTACTGGCAAAGAGCCACACATTGTCCGCAACCAACGCATTTATCATAGTCGATAGTGGCTATTTTGTCTGTATCCAGGTGAATCGCGTCATGTGCGCAATGTTTCACGCAGATATTACAGCTTTTACAATTATCACGGTCGACTACCGGCTGTGAAGCCGAATGCAGTTCCAGTTTCCCTCCGACACTGGCACAACCCATGCCCAGGTTTTTCAATGCGCCGCCGAAGCCTGTCTGCTCATGACCTTTGAAATGATTCATCGTCAGTATAATATCGGCATCTGCAATGGCTGAACCGATCTTCGGTGCTTTGCAGTATTCTCCGTTTATGTCGATTTCCCGGTAATCGGTACCTTTCAGACCGTCGGCAATGATCACTTCACATTTGGCGGAAATAGGGTTGAAGCCATTTTCCATCGCACTTTCCAGATGGTCTACAGCATTGGAACGACGTCCGGAATACAAAGTGTTACAATCAGTAAGAAAAGGCTTTGCTCCCAAAGAACGAAGCAACGTAGCCATACGGGCTGCATAATTAGGACGGATATAAGCCAGGTTTCCCGGCTCTCCGAAATGAATTTTAATCGCTGTGAATTGATTCTTAAAATCAATGTTTGCAATGCCTGCACGTTTAACAAGACGTTCCATTTTATCCAGTAAATTGCTGGAAGGTGTTGTGCGCAGGTTTGTAAAGTAAACTTTCGATTTGTCCATTCTCTTATTGGTTTTTGTCATGCAAATTTACGTGATTATTGTCATAAAGTATTACATTTGTATCAAATAGTTTAGTTTATGGACATATACCGGGTAAACCATCAGCAATTGCTGAAAGGGATAAGATGCAATTTTCAGCGATATCTTTATAAACAGATACAGTGGGATGATCGTCTGATTGGAATTTTTGGTTCGCAAGGTGTCGGGAAAACAACCTTATTACTGCAACGGATCAAGTTGGCTTTTGATGATTCCGACAAAGCTTTATATCTGGATCTGGATAGTATTCTTTTTCAACGGGAAAAGATGGTCAACGTGGCTATGCAGTTCTATAAAGAGGGAGGTACGCATCTGTTTCTGGATAGCGTGCACCGTTATTCCGACTGGATGAGTGAGACCAGAAAATTACTGGATCGTTGTCCGGATCTGCATATCGTTTTCGCTACATCTTCCTTACTTCCGGTCTCGAAAGTAATGAGAGGGTTTAAGAACCAAGTGTCTTGCCATATATTGGGTACGATGTCATTCAGGGAATATCTTTCATACGAGTGCGTATTGGATTTGCCTCCGATCTCGTTGGACGATTTGCTGGAGAACCATGCGGAGGTCGCGAGGAACGTGAATGACCAGATTGTTGTAGCTCCTATTTTCCGTAACTATCTGGAACATGGCGAATATCCGTTTTATTGGGATGATCCTGATGCTTATCCGTACCGTTTACAGGACCGGGTGAGGGATACGATTGAAATAGATTTGCCTGCCATTTACCCTGTCGGCTACCAGGTATTGAATGAGATCAAGAGGTTAATGATGCTGGTTTCGGGGCAGATTCCCAATGTGTCCGATATCGCGGATCTGGCAACACAGTTGAAGTTGGAGGCAACGGATGTAAAACGGTATTTGGATTATCTGAAAGATGCGGTTTGTTTGAGATTCTACCAGTCGAATAAGAGTGCAAACCATCGTTATCAGAAAACTTATTTAGGTAATACGAATTTATTGATGGCCTTTGAAGAGGACGTGAATGACCGTGTTGTGTTGGGAGAGACTTTCTTTGTCGACCAGCTATCGAATTTTGCAACGGTGGAATTGCTCGGGAACAATGACTTTCTGGTAAATGACAAATATACATTTATGGTGGGTGATCCTTTGATGGATTATGAGCGGATCAAAGAGGTGGAAAATGCCTATGCCGCTATTTACGGCCAACCGAAAAGTCAGAACAATAAACTTCCGATCTGGTTACTGGGACTTTGTTATTGATAGACTTCTTATACAAATATAGATATGATAGATAGATTGAAAAATCGCAGGACTATCCGCAAATATACAGAGCAGGATATTCCCGGGCAATTGTTGAATGAATTACTGGAAGTGGCAGCCCGTGCGTCTAACACCGGTAATATGCAGTTGTACAGTGTAGTTGTTACCCGCGACAAGGCAAATAAAGAGAAACTGTCTCCGGCTCACTTCAACCAGCCGATGATCAGGACTGCTCCGGTTGTGCTGACTTTCTGTGCAGATGCCAATCGTTTTGTCAAGTGGGCTGAACAGCGTAAGGCTGAGGCTGGATTTGATAATCTGCAGACTTTTATTGCTTCGACTATCGATGCGATGTTATTTGCCCAGGCTTTTTGTGATGCCGCAGAAGAAAAGGGGCTGGGGATCTGTTATCTGGGAACTACGGCTTATAATGCCGATAAAATCATCGAGGCTTTGTCACTGCCCCGTTTAGTTGTCCCTATTGTTACGGTGACGGTCGGTTATCCGGCTCTGCCGCTACCGGAACAGGTGGAACGCCTACCTCTGGCCGCAGTGGTTCATCAGGAGACTTATGTGGATTATACTCCGGAATCGATCGATGAATTGTATGGTGAAAAGGAAGCGCTTGAAGTCAATAAGCAATTTGTAAAAGAGAATAACAAAGAGACGCTGGCACAGGTATTCACAGATATCCGCTATACGAAGAAGAATAATGAATATTTCTCTGAAGTACTGTTGAAAGTACTGAAAGACCAGGGATTTATGAGGTAATTTATCCTTTATATAGATGAAGAAAGCCTCTTGCTGACGAACGGTTCGAAGAGCAAGAGGCTTTCTTTTTTACAAAATGGTCAGAGAGATCAAACGGCAGTGTTAGTCTGTTTTCAAACTTTTCACCGGATTTTCATTCGCTACCCAATAATTTTGAAATGTTACGGTAATGACTGTAATCACCGATACTATAGCGAATGCGATGAGAAACACCCACCAGTACATCGGTGTTTTATAGGCAAAGTTATCCAGCCAGCGGACAACTACATGATAAGCAATAGGAACAGCCAGGATAAAACAGAGGCAAAGGATGTGCAGATAAGTTTTGTTAAACATGATTATTATCTGCAATGTGTTGGAGCCTAGCACCTTTCTTACTCCTATCTCTTTACGGCGATATTCGCTGTCGAAAACAACTAAACCGAATACGCCGACAATGGATATAAAGATTGCCAGCATACTGAAAAGAGTTATTAAAGTGGTTGTCTTTTGTTCTTTCTCGTAAAGCCGGTTTAATACTTCGTTGAAAAAACGAATATTAAAAGGATAGGCCGGATCGAAGGATTGAGCGGTTTTTTTTATATGTTCCATAGATTCCTTCAGGTTTGTACCGCTTTTTACTTTGATATAAGCATATAGGGGTGTTGTACCCCAATTATCTGTCCCCCAGATATAAAAAGCCATCGGCGCTATTTCCGAGCGAAGAGAGGCAAATTTGATGTCGGGAATAAACCCTATGATCTCTCCGTTCTCCACTTTTTCACCAATCTCCAACTCGTATTGTCCGCGGGCTTTTTCATTGAATATATAAACTCCGTTTACCGTGTTCTTGTCTTCTTCCCTGAAGTCACGTCCTTCCGGAACATCAATACCCATCACTTTTAGAAATGACACATCGACTGGCAAGCATTGAAATCCGATATCCTTGTTTTTGTATTTACGCATCCAGCTCATGTATTGGTCGGAACTGGATAATAACACTTCTGCATAGGTTACGTTTTCTATACCTGAGAATGTTTTTAATTGGTTTGTAAAGGCTTCACGGCTTTTCTGTACCGTATTATTCAGATCCATCACGATTAATTCGTCTTTTTCATACCCTAACGGAGTATTCATCATATAATGGTTTTGCAGATACATGAACAAAGCCGTGATAATTAAAGCAAACGATGTGATAAACTGTACACTGACAAGTGCATTGCGTAGCTTCCTCCCTTTGGGCGACAGTCCGAAACTCCCTTTCAACACGAGTGCAGGAGGGAACGAGGTAACATAAAACGATGGATATACCCCGGCAAGAGTACCTGTACAAACGGCTATCAGAGCGGTAACTCCCAATAAAGGGAAGTGTGCGCTCAATGATAAGTCGGCATCCAATAATGTAGTTACGGATGTGAACGACAAAATATGTATCCAAATCAAAGACAACAAATAAGAAACAATGCTAACGGAAACAGCCTCTGTCAATAACGATAGGCGTAGTGTGCTTTCTTCGGCACCTAGTACTTTCCGCGTGTTGATATTTTTGATACGCGCAGGTGTTAAGGCCATGGTGAAGTTGGTGAAATTTATTGCAGCAATAACGATAATGATGATTGCTATGGCAAATAAAACCGCCAGTGTATTCTTGCTCGCTTTAGGTGTAGTATCGTATGTCGTGTCTGTTGTAAAGTGAATCTTTCTGAGAGGTGTTAACCGTAATCCGACGGAACTGATCCAGGTATAATCGTCGCCCAGCGTGGATGTGTCGAAATTCTTTTTAAAGTTTTCTACCAGATCCTCACTGTTTTCCGGGGCATCCACCCTTATGTATAACTCATAGTTGTTATTGTTCCATTCATGCGCATTTTCATCTTTGGGAATAGGAAAATAAATATTGTTCGTCACCACTGTATTGGATGGGAAATCTTTGTATACTCCGCCAATAGTATAATTAATGTCGTTAGCTTGTATTTGCCTGTTTAGAGCGGATTCGTTTCCGAACAGTTTATTCGCTATACTTTGCGGTATTAATACATGCTCCGGTTGTGACAACGCATTTGCAGTTCCTTCAACCATCTCGAACTCGAAAACGTCGGTGTACTCGGGATAAACTCTGATCATCGGTTCCAGATAACTGACCTTTTCTCCATTCTTGTCGATGGTAAAATAGATTTCCTTTTGCCAGGGAGAAACCAATGCACCTGCTTTAATATGTGGGGATGATTGAAAAAAGATATCCGCCAGCGGACGGTTCGTAGGAATGGTTACTCCGTCGCCAAACGTTCTTTCCACACGGTAGATGCAATCGGCTTTTCTGTGAGACTTGTCGAAACTCCAGTCATAATCCAACTGCATCAAAATGATCATAAAAGCGGTAAAGGCTATCGATAACCCTAATATATTAAGTATAGTCGCCATCTTGAAACGGCGTAATACACTGAAAAAGTTCTTTATTAAAGTTTTCATGGCTCTGTTGACTTTTGCTTATTAAATGAAATGATTGAATATTAATTACGGTGCAAATGTATTTAAGTCTTTGACATAAAAAAAGCAGGAGCATTTATGATATATGCTTTGGCGCAAATGGTAACATAAATGTCACTCTCCGTTACATTTTGTAGTCTGATATTTATATACATTTGTAGAAAATATGATATTCTACTTTATGCCTGATATACGGAAATGGATTTTGCCGATTCTTTTGACTGTTATCTGCCAGCAGTCGATACATTGGGTGATCGGCTTCTCATTGAACAAGCTGGAGATGATCCCGGTTCAACACTTGAAGGAACTGATCGTTGCTATTCCTATATTATATTATGGAAACTGGCGGATGCATGCCTATATAGAGAAAGAAATATATTATGATAAGTTTTATAACGGTCTTTTGAAAGAGTATCTTTTGTGGACATTCTATTTCGTGTTAGGCATAATCGTTTATGTTTTCTATACGCATCGGCTGTTAGATGTACCGGATTATTTCATGAATTACCTGGTTTCCGTGATAGCTTGTCTTCCTATCCTGTTGTTTTATTATACACTTATACGGGCCGAATATAATAAGAGGAAATTCGAGTCTCTGATCCTGGAACTGAAAAAAGTAAATACAGCAAAGGCTGAAGCTGAACTGAAAGAACGCTTATATGAGTCCAAACTTGACTTTTTTACAGATATCGCCCATGAGTTCAGTACACCTCTGACACTTATTTCTGGACCCTGTAAACTGCTCCTGGAACAGAAGAATGTAAGTCCTCAGGTAATAAAATACGTTCATGTCATTAACCGGAATGCAAAGCGTATGAATTCGTTGATCAGTGATTTGATGGATTTTAAGCAGATGGAATCAGGCTATAAACAGGCAGAGGTAACTAGCCTGAATGTTTCAGAAATTGCAGACCGGGTGATCGAGGCCTTTAAGGTTAACACATCAGGCTCGGAAATAAGTGTGATAAGGCAGTATGAACCTAATCTCTTTTGGAATTCCGATGAGAGATTTCTGACTACGATTCTGATTAACCTGGTATCAAATGCCGTAAAATATAGTAATGAGGAACCGGTAACAGTCGATATTTCTACAAAAAACGGAAATCTCAGGATCTTAGTAATAAACAAAGGGAAAGGCATCAGCGAAGAGGACATCGGGCATATCTTTAACCGGTTTACGATTCTGGATAACTATGGGAAGCAAAAAGGGTGGAGGCGGAATGGATTGGGATTAGCCATTACAGCCAGTATGGTGAAACTTCTCTCGGGAAAGATTAATGCCCGGAGCATTCTCGGTGAAACAACGACTTTTACAGTTGATTTGCCTCCGTTGCAAATTACTAAAACAGAAAAAGATAATGGGATAGGTACGATCAGTAACTTTCTTATTCCCGAATTTGTTTTACCTTCGATAAAATACAAATATATAGAGGACCGGCCTACTGTCACTGTAATCGATGATGATCCGGAAATGCTTTGGTATATATGTGATCTCCTGTCTTCTGATTTTAATGTATTACCGATAAACAGCTCTTCTAAGGCGATTGATCTCCTGTCTAAAAATCATACTGATATCATATTATGTGATATAATGATGGAAGAAATTGACGGAATTACGCTGGCTGCCTTGTTGAAATCGGATAAAAGTACCTCTCATATCCCTTTGATCATAATCTCTGCCGTACATGATATTGAGACACAGACAGAAGCGATTCAAGCGGGAGCTGAGTTCTATATCACAAAGCCTTTTGACAGCGAATATCTTAAAACGACAATAAGAAGCCATCTGAACCGTAAAGAAGATTTGAAAGATTACTTTGCTTCTCCGTTAAGCGTTTATGAGTTGGATATGGGTAAATTGCAACATACGGAAGACCGAAAGTTTTTAAAGAAAATACATGCAATTATCAATAAAAACATACAAAACGAGAATCTGTCTCCTGATTTTATCGCTAGTGAATTAGGGATGAGCGTGCGTAGCCTGTATCGTAAATTAAAAGAGGTGACTGATAAAGGTCTGCAGGAAATTATATATGACGGAAGACTTGCAGTAGCAGAAAACTTACTGTTGAAATCCAAATTTACCATTCAGGAGATTGTCTTCAAATCAGGCTTTTCTAACCGCACGAGCTTTTACCGGGCTTTTCTGAAAAAGAATGGCTGTACTCCGAAAGAGTTCATCGAGGTGAATAATAAAAGGTGATCACCTGGCTTATAGTTGCTCGCTGCTCAATATCAGAACTTCATAATGCATGAAAAGTCCGCTTTCTATCACACCGGTAATAGATTTGATGGCATTTTCCAGGTTATCCGGGATATTGTCGAAGCGGACATCGAGTATCAGGTTTCCATTTTCTGTGATGACCGGACCGTCTTTGCCTTGTGCCATCCGGAGTTTTATTTCTACAGGGCTTAATGACCGTAATGCCTGGTCTACATGGACCAGTGCATCCGGAAATATCTCAACCGGAACCGGGAAGCGGGAGCCTAGTTTCGAGACCATCTTGGAAGAGTCTGCTATAATAAATGTTCGCGGACTGGAACTGATCAGCAGCTTCTCTTTGAACATGGCACCGCCACGTCCCTTTATCATATTATGGCTGAAATCTATTTCGTCTGCCCCGTCAAAAGTCCAGTTGGGTTTATGTTCAAGGAGACTTGTTTGAGGTATGCCGAGTTTGGCGCAAGCCATCTTTATCTCCTGGGAAGTCGGAATTGCCCGGATATGGAGTTGTTCGTTCCGGATACGTTCGGCAATCTTTAACAGGGCCAGATAAGCAGTCGAACCTGAGCCTACACCGATAATATCATTGTCAGTTACCATAGAGGCAATCTTTTCGGCGACCTTTTCTTTCTCTTCCCGGTTGGAAATCTCTTTACCCCATTCCAACGAATTAATTATTGTTTTCTCCCGTTCCATGATATTCTTTTTTTATGAAACAATATGATTCGTGATTTAGTTGCTTTCTCTTAATTTTTATTTTAAATATATGATAGAATAGGCTGTTTCTTGATTTATAACGATTGGCTTATACTTAAACGTTTTATTTGTTATATTTGCTATATTGAAAAGACAGGGAATCGTTTTTTTTATGTTATTTGTTTGATTTTTTGCCTTGAAAGGTCATAAACTTTGAGATATCAATAATTTAAATACTACGAAAATGAGAAAATTAGGTGTTTTATCTTATGTTTTGTTTATGCTGACGTGTGCTGTCCATGCACAGAACTATTCTTTCAACGGATTAGATATGAATATGGGAAATTTATCCAGATTATCAAATGCGAAGACTCGTTCCATAAGCCCTGAGAATTATACAGGAGCAAAGGGTAATGGAGCTACCGCCGATCCTTTGAAAGATAAAGATATTATTAATAAAGCGAATGCCTGGGCTGCTTCTAAGGATTTAGGTAAAGGATGGAAAGTAAATCCTTTTATTATAGTAAAACCGGGAGAAACGATAACTATAGCTGAGATTGAAGGTTCAGGAGCCATTCAGCAGATTTGGATGACCCCGACAGGAAACTGGCGCTTTTCCATTATCAGGATGTATTGGGATGATGAGACGGAACCTTCTGTAGAATGTCCGGTAGGTGATTTTTTCTGTAGCGCTTATAATGAATATGCACAACTATCATCTTTAGCTGTATGTGTAAATCCGGGAAGTGCCTTTAATTGTTATTGGAAAATGCCTTTTAGAAAGAAAGCACGGATTACTTTGGAGAATATCAATAATCGTGATGAGATGAGATTGTATTATCAGATAAACTACACTTTGACAGATGTGCCTGAAGATGAAGCTTACTTTCATGCTCAATTTCGTCGCTCAAATCCCACGGAAGGCTCGTTGCATACTTTGTTGGACGGAGTGAAAGGGAAAGGACAATATGTTGGAACTTATCTGGCGTGGCGTGTAAATGATAATTGTTGGTGGGGAGAAGGTGAGATTAAATTTTATATGGATGGAGATAAGAATAATCCGACGATTTGTGGAACGGGGACGGAAGATTATTTTTGCGGATCATATAATTTTGAAAATCCTAAGACGCATCAATATCAGGAATTTACGACTCCTTATGCCGGGATGCACCAGGTAATCCGGCCTGATGGCTTATATCGTGCGGTTACGGCTTTTGGACTTTATCGCTGGCATATTCTGGACCCGATCCGGTTTGATAAAGATTTGAAAGTAACAATACAAGATTTGGGTTGGAGACATGACGGACGCTACAATAACCAAAAATCGGATATTTCTTCCACTTCTTTTTGGTATCAGGCAGAGCCGCATGCTAAATTTCCATCTTTACCCAATAAAGATAATCTGGAGATTCCCAAATGGTAGAAACTTATGAAATATGAGAAAAGCGTCAATTAAAGATATTTAAAGAGAGAGCAGGCGTTTCTAATTAAATAATGTGACAATTGCCACATTATTTATATTCTGTCCAGTACAGTTTCTATCAGTCCGGTTAAAGAACCTTTATAGTTTGTGTTCATATTCTTGTCTACGCGGCCTGCTATGATACAGCAGGCTGTCATAGCGCGGTGTCCCATCAGGGCGGCGAGACCGGCCAGAGATGAACTTTCCATTTCAAAATTGGTAATTTGCCGTCCGTTGTAATTGAATGTTTCGATCTTTTCATTCAATTTCGGATCAGCAAGAGGCAGACGCAATTCGCGTCCCTGCGGACCGTAAAAGCCGTTTGCTGCAATCGTGACGCCACGGATAATATCGTTCCCTGTGATCTGTTCTATCAGAGAATGGTCGGCTGAAACGACATAAGGTGAAAGACCGGAAAGTTTCCAGTCTAGTTGTTCTTTCAACGCTGCTTCAAAAGCCGTATCCCTGACACGTTCGGTATCTGCATAGAAATAAATAACCCCATCAAAACCGATGGATTTCTCCGCAGCAACATAAGTACCGACAGGAACGAATGGCTGAAGACCTCCCGACGTTCCTACACGTACCAACGTCAATTGTTTGAATGCCGGTTTTACTGTCCGGGTTGCAAAGTCGATGTTTGCCAGTGCATCCAGTTCATTCAGAACAATATCTATATTGTCCGTACCGATACCATGGGAAACAACGGTAAGACGTTTCCCTTTATAAGTCCCTGTGATAGTATGAAACTCCCGGCTGGAAACCTCGCACTCCTGCGTGTCGAAGTAAGAAGCAACGGTTGAAACCCTGTCAGGATCACCGACCAGGATCACTTTGTCTGCCAGCTGTTCCGGCTTAAGATGCAGATGGAAAGCGCTTCCATCTGCATTTATAATTAATTCGGATTCGGGAATAACTCTCATCTTTTTAGTCTTTAAGCGGTTTTGAAGGTGCATTAACGGGCTTTGCTATGGCTTCGCGCATAGAAGTGTCCGCATCGATGTTCTTCATTTTATAATAATCCATGATACCCAGATTCCCTGAACGGAAAGCTTCTGCCATTGCTTTCGGAACTTCCGCTTCCGCTTCGATCACCTTCGCACGGGCTTCCTGGGCTTTTGCTTTCATTTCCTGTTCCAGGGCAACTGCCATTGCACGGCGTTCTTCGGCCTTAGCCTGGGCGATATTCTTATCAGCCTGTGCCTGGTCCATCTGAAGGAATGCACCGATATTCTTACCTATGTCGATATCCGCAATATCAATGGACAGGATTTCAAAAGCTGTACCCGCATCTAATCCTTTACGAAGCACCAGCTTAGAGATCGAATCAGGATTCTCCAATACTGTTTTATGGCTTTCGGAAGAACCGATAGACGATACGATACCTTCGCCTACGCGGGCAAGGATTGT
>OGIE01001032.1_pt1 | contig 40407 bp, 35 predicted proteins | sample 1571581 | NCBI WGS metagenome assembly OGIE01 (sample SAMEA2582021, study PRJEB24529) | metagenome | biome: Human gut stool | place: China | collected 2011 | reverse complement strand
AGTAGCTGACTACGGATCAGCCGGTTACAGGTTTGAATCCTGTCGCGATCACAAAAACCTCTGCAAGATATATTTTGCAGAGGTTTTTTGGTTACTACACACTTGACTACATTGGGTTATACTTTCCGCAAGTGAGGGTATACACTCGCAAATGTAACCTGGCCATAGTCATAGTCGCAAGTGTACAAGTTATCAGATAGCACACGGGCAAGCAATATAAATCTTGTGAGACGAAAAAAACGTCCCCTAAGATGCTTAGGGGACGAATATGGTAAAGTTAGTTTTTCTTTAGCACTTTATGTTTAGTTCATCCAAAATCTTTCGCATAGCTTCAAAAGTTGTAATTCTGGTAGGTACAAGCGGAAGACGGAGCTTATTTTCAATCATTCCCATCACATTTAACATTGCTTTTACGCCTGCCGGATTTCCATCTACAAAAAGTAATTTGAATAATTCGGCAAATTTATGGTGAATGGTCAATGCATTTGCATAGTCCCCTTGTAATGCCAGACGCACCATACGACTAAATTCGCGTGGGAAAGCATTTCCTATGACTGATATGATGCCAACTGCTCCCAAGGTGATCAAAGGGAAGGTTATGCCATCATCGCCCGAAATAACGTCGAAATTAGCGGGCTTATTCTTAATAATATCATCCATTTGGGTAATATCGCCAGATGCTTCTTTGACTGCAATGATATTTTTGAAGTCACGGGCAATGCGCAAGGTTGTTTCTGCTTTCATATTCACACCAGTACGGCCAGGCACATTATAGAGCACTATTGGAAGTTCTGTAGCTTCTGCAATCGCTTTATAGTGTTGATAAATACCTTCCTGAGATGGTTTATTGTAATATGGGACAACAGATAAGATGGCGTCTACTCCGGTGAAATCGTCGTTTTTAAGAGTTTCTACAATAGCACGGGTGTTATTTCCACCAACGCCAAGTAGGATAGGTATTCGACCATTTACGCGTTCAATGACCATTGTCTTGATTTTCTTTTTTTCTTCTTCCGTCAATGTCGGAGTCTCTGCCGTGGTGCCCAGCACGCATAAAAAATCAGTATTGTTTTGAAGCTGATAGTCCACCAAACGTATCAATGCATCGTAATCAACGCTTTCATCCTCTTTAAAAGGAGTAATCAGCGCTACCCCCATTCCTTTCAATTTAGTCTGTATCATGAGTGAAATTTAAGTAATCTCTAATTAAATGACTCGCAAAAGTACGAATATTTTCGATTTCTACAGCAAATATAAGCTATAAAAAAGATTTCACTGGAAAAATGTTACGAAATGAGTGATAAAAACTCATCTTCGCTCATGATTCGTACACCCAGTTTTTGAGCTTTTTCCAATTTAGCTGGACCCATATTTTCCCCTGCCAGGATGAAACTGGTTTTTGCGGAAATGCTACCTACGTTTTTTCCTCCATTCTTTTCTATCAAATCTTTATATTCGTCTCTGGAGTGATGTGTGAATACGCCGCTGATGACAATGGACTGCCCGGTAAGCTTGTCAGTGTAACTACTCAAGTCTTCTTCGTTTCGATTAAATTGTAATCCGGCAGCCTTCAAGCGTTCTATTAGTTCTTTATTCAGCGGATTAGAGAAGTAAGTGAGGATACTTTGCGCTATTTTTTCACCGATTTCATCAATGTTTACTAGTCTTTCAAGATTTGCATTTTCCAATTCTTCTATGTCGGTGAAGGACTTGGCAATCTTTTTTGCTACCGTTTCACCAACAAAGCGAATACCCAGTGCAAACAATACCCGCTCAAAAGGAACTTCTTTGCTTTGAGTAATACCGTTTACGATGTTTTCGGCCGATTTATCTCCCATACGATCCAGATTTTTGATATCATCGGCGCTTAGCTTATACAAGTCGGCAGTATTTTTAATTAGTCCTAATCGGAAGAACATGTCCACAGTTTCCGGTCCCAGTCCGTCGATATTCATGGCTTTTCGGCTGATGAAGTGCTCTATTTTTCCTTTTATCTGTGGCGGACAGGCCGTTTCGTTGGGGCAATAATGTGCAGCTTCTCCTTCATAGCGTATCAATTTGCTGCCGCATTCAGGACAGTGTGTGATGAATTTTACCTTTTCACCAATCATCATACCTCGGGCGTTTTTGTCTACTCCGGTAATTTTCGGTATAATTTCACCACCTTTCTCTACGTAAACCATGTCTCCGACGTGTAAGTCGAGTCCTTCAATGATATCGGCATTATGCAGGGAAGCGCGTTTTACGATTGTACCGGATAATTGCACCGGATCTAAATTGGCAACCGGGGTGACTGCTCCCGTCCGACCTACTTGATAAGTTACCTTGTTCAAACGGGTTAATGCGCGTTCTGCCTGAAACTTGTAAGCAATGGCCCAGCGGGGAGATTTTGCGGTGAAACCGAGGTTTTTTTGCTGTTTCAGACTATTAACTTTCAAAACAATGCCATCCGTAGCCACTGGTAGATTTTTGCGTTCGGTATCCCAATAATGGATATAGTCGAATACCTCTTGCAGGCTATGACACTTCTTCATGTGGTCTGATATCTTAAAGCCCCACTGTGCAGCCTTCTGTAGGTTTTCATAATGTCCGTCGCAAGGCAATTCTTCACCTAACAGGTAGTAAAGGTATGCATCCAGCTTACGGGAAGCCACGATAGCAGAATTTTGTAACTTCAAGGTCCCTGATGCTGCATTGCGCGGATTAGCGAACAAGGATTCTTCACGAGCTTCTTTCTCACGGTTCAGTTCTTCAAAAACAACCCATGGCATTAATATTTCACCTCTTATTTCGAACAGTGCAGGATAGTCTCCATGCAATACGAGAGGGATTGTGCGGATTGTCTTGGCATTATCCGTTACATCATCACCTTTTTCGCCATCCCCACGAGTTACAGCACGTATTAATTTCCCATCTTCATATGTCAGAGAGATCGAAGTGCCATCATATTTCAGTTCAGCGCAAATTTCAAAATCCTCGTTCAATGCCTTTTGTATGCGATCATAGAAGTCTGATACCTCACCTTCGGAATAGGTGTTGCCTAGTGAAAGCATCGGATACTTATGTGCCACTTGCGTAAAGTTCTTGTTCAAATCACTTCCTACGCGCATTGTCGGTGAACTATCATCTTGATATTCCGGATGTTCCCGTTCCAAATCCTGTAACTCCCGCATCATATCGTCAAACTCCTTATCAGAAATTTCCGGAGCATTCAATACATAATAATTATAGTTATGCCGATGCAGTTCGGCACGGAGCTGATCTATATTTTCTTTTGTAGTCATAGCTATTTCAGATTGTTTGAACGCAAAAATACAGGTTTCTCCTCTAATATTTGTACTTTTGCAGAAAATTAAAATTAATATGCGCATTGATATTATAACAGTTTTACCTGAGATGATTGAAGGCTTTTTCAATTGCTCTATTATGAAACGTGCTCAAAATAAAGGGCTTGCAGAAATACACATTCATAACCTGCGTGATTATACAGAAGATAAATATCGTCGGGTAGATGATTATCCTTTTGGTGGTTTTGCCGGGATGGTGATGAAAATAGAGCCGATAGAACGCTGCATTAACGCTCTGAAAGCAGAACGGGACTATGATGAAGTCATTTTCACTACCCCTGATGGTGAGCAATTCAACCAGCCAATGGCCAATATGCTTTCTCTTTCTCGGAATCTTATTATTCTTTGCGGGCACTTTAAAGGAATAGATTATCGTATTCGCGAGCATTTTATTACCAAAGAAATTAGTATTGGAGACTATGTGCTGACTGGTGGTGAACTGGCGGCGGCAGTGATGGCGGATGCCATCGTCCGTATTATCCCCGGTGTGATTTCTGATGAACAATCGGCACTGTCTGACTCGTTTCAAGATAACTTATTGGCAGCTCCGGTCTATACGCGACCTGCTGATTATAATGGTTGGAAAGTTCCGGAAATTTTATTGTCTGGCCATGAGGCAAAGATTAAGGAATGGGAGTTGCAGCAGTCTTTGGAACGGACGCGCAGACTTCGTCCGGATTTGCTTGGAGAAGAATAAAACAGTTGTATAAAAACAGAAAAAGGACATTCTTTCCGAATGTCCTTTTTTGTGTAAAACAGGCGCGAACGGTATTCTTCTGTTATTAGTTATACCTCAAGCGCACCGATAATTTCTTTCATAGACTTATAGCCGTGTCTATCGAGATAGTCATTGATACCTTCCGCAACTTTAATCGTAACTGCCGGATCGATGAAATTTGCTGTACCGATTTGGATAGCTGAAGCTCCGGCAAGCATAAATTCCACAGCGTCTTTCCAGTTCATGATACCTCCTAAACCTATGACTGGAATTTTTATCGCCTTAGCAACTTGCCATACCATGCGGAGAGCAATCGGTTTAACGGCTGCTCCCGACATGCCACCTGTTATAGTAGAGAGCACCGGACGTCTGCGTTCCGCGTCAATAGCCATTCCCAGCAGTGTATTAATTAATGATACGCTATCTGCACCGCCATTTTCTACAGCACGAGCGATTTCCGTTATGTCCGTAACGTTAGGAGACAGCTTTACGATAAGTGTCTTTTTGTAAGCTGCGCGCACTGCTTTCACTACTTCTTCGGCGCCTTTTGCAGTGACTCCAAAAGCCATTCCACCTTGCTTCACATTAGGGCAAGAGATATTCAATTCTATGGCAGGAATTTTGTCAAGTGCATTGATGGTTTCTGCTGTTTTTACATAATCTTCTATCGCGGAACCCGAAACATTCACAATCATATTGGTTTCAATGTCCTTGATGCGTGGATAGATGTGTTCAACAAAGTAATCTACACCCTTATTTTGCAGTCCTACAGCGTTTAACATACCTGCCGGGGTTTCTGCCATACGCGGATATGGGTTACCTTCACGTTTGTGAAGGGTGGTTCCTTTTACAATTATACCACCTATTCGCGCAATATCGATGAAATCGGAAAACTCTTCACCATATCCAAATGTACCGGAGGCTGTCATTACCGGATTCTTCATTTGTAATTCGCCTATGTTTACACTTAAATCTGCCATAATAGTTTGTTTATATTAAAAACCGGACCTTCTTTACATACACATAAATGTCCTTCTGTTGTGTTTTCCACACAACAAAGACAGGCGCCTATACCACATGCCATCGTATTTTCCAATGATACTTCACAGATTGTGTCTTTACTTTTGGCATATTTGGCAACAGCCATCATCATTGGTTTGGGGCCACAGGTGTAGATTTGCTCGAACTGCACCTTATTTAATATGGAATGTTGCGTTACGTATCCCTTTTCTCCATGACTGCCGTCCTCAGTAGTCGTGTATACATCACCATAAGCTGCAAATTGCTCTAATTGCATCAGGTCCTTATCACTTCTTGCCCCCAGAAGAAATGTCGGTTTACTGCCATTTTTAGCTAATTGCTCACCTAAATAGAGCATAGGAGCCGTACCAACACCTCCACCTACTAGCAAAAGCTTATCAGAGGGTTTTTCAGGCATTGTGAAGCTATTTCCCAAGGGAAGTACTACGTTGATTGTATCTCCAGCTTTAGCTTCGCCTAATCGCCTAGTTCCGTCGCCAATCAACTGGATAAGAAACCAAACTTCATTGCGTTGTCTGTCTACATAATTAATGGAAATAGGGCGACGCAGGAAAGTGGCTGGAGAACCATCCACGCGAATTTCCGCAAATTGTCCCGGAAGCATTTCCGGAAGCGGAGACGGAGCCGTCAGTTTCAACAGCACATAGTTGGTATGCAGTCTGACGTTCTCGGTCACAGTTAAATCTAAAATATATTTTTTCATATCCTATATAAGAGGTGAATTTTGTCTTCAGCGTACAAAGATACGGGAAATTGTGCAGAATGTCGTTTTTACCTCTTATTTTTCGGGTTTGAATGTTTCGTATGTATTATCGTCGAAGAAAATTCTTATTTCGGTAATTTTCCTGGGAGGTCTTTCTTTGTATATAATCTCCTGTTTAACAATCTCTTTAGGCACATTTACTGGTGTTTCTGATGCGATTTCCTTGCGATTTTCTGCATGACTCGTAACTTCGGACGGATTTACGGCATTCTCAGCAAATAATGGATAGTCAAATCCGCTTTCGATAGAAGAGTCAGGCGTGTTACTCATTTCGCCTTCTCCGGTAAGTAACCATTCTAGGTTGATGTCATTATACCTTTGATGCAAGCGAAGAATAACTTCCGTACTTGGATACTTATTGCGGGGACCTAAGATATGTGAGATAGTAGCTTGAGCTACTCCAATACTTTCGGCGAATGCACCTGCGGTTAATCTTTCCCGCTCCATAATCATTTTGAACCTATCTTTTATGCTCATACTGTTGCGATATAGGTGTGAGTTTACAATTGTATTTTTTACTTTCGGTTTACAAAAGTAAAAAAAAGAAGTTACAATAGCAAATTAATTTTGTAAATTACGGTATATTACAATATTGATGATTAAATTTCAATTGTTATCCGTACAATTGTAAATCTCTATTTTAAGTGTATTGTAATCTTCTATTTATACTTTAATAAAATATTATATTTGTATGATTATTAGTGGTATATGTTTGTGAAATAATGCTATTTATTACTGTTTTACAATTGTTTTTATGTTCAATCGTTACTATCTTAACTATTAGGTGATATGATATCTTTAATTATGTTGATTTTTAGCGAATTAGATCATAGTTATCATCTCGTTAACTCCTATCCTATTAATTTTGTTATTTGGCTATTACTTCTTTGAAATTACATGTATTACAATTGTGTACCGCAAGGTATTATTATTAATGTTATATATGAGAATGTAATTAGTATTATTGTAATATATCGCATATTACAACATTGATATTTTGTAGTTGAGAAAGCAACTATTTTCAGCTATACTGTGATTATGTTTGATGGATAATCTTATTATTATTAGAAATAATTTGTTACACTGAAATTAGAAAGACTCAATGGCTCCCTCTAATACTCCTCGTAATTGGAAATCCTTGCTTTCTTTCCGTATAAACGGCTGTGGATTTGGATATTTTGAATTCTCAAAGGGGTGTTTTGTCTGTATTTTATTGTTTTACAGTTGATTATACCTTTTTTCTAAGTCTGAGTTTTGCTCTATTCTAGAAAAATAATCCTATTTTTATTAAAGAATAGCATAATGATAGTAGAAACAGTGTTTTCTTTTCTATAATTACCTGATATGCTAATAATCAAAATCTTCCTAAAGTGTTAGCTGAAGATTATATTTTACTGGTTTTCTGATTATTTTTTATATACCTTTACTCTCTTATTCATAAGAGGAAGTATACTATTTTTCTATAAAATCCTTGGATTCTAATGGAAATTAATAATGTATCTCTTAAAAATGGATGGTCTGTTTCATCCAAACAGATGGTCTGTTGATAGCTGATAGATGGTCTATTTAGGGTAAATAGACCATCTATTATTTTAGAGAAGTTTGTATGGTTCTGTTGTAGGAATTAATGCAGGATTTTGAATACTAATTCACGGAGAATATCCCCATCGCTTAAGGAAGGATTGCCCACTCCTTTGGACTTTGCATCGGCATATCGTATTTCGCCAATAATCTGCATCGTCTTTACTCCGTTGTATCGGCGCATGGCGGCGAGATAATCTTTCGCCTGCCAAGGTGTTCTTAATCCCAGCATACTGGCGATGCCTTGCTCCGACTTTTCTGGGGCATAATATGCCAGCATCAGATTGGAGAAGAATCCAAAAAGTAAAGATAAAGTCATTTGAATTGGATTCGTTTTAGGATTTTCCTCAAAATATTTTATTATTTTATTGGCTTTTAGAACGTCTTTTTCGACTAGGGCACTGCGTAATTCGAAGTTATTATAATCTTTGCTGATGCCGATATTCTTTTCTATCTGTTCAGGGGTGACACGTGTATGACCTTTTGGAAGTGTGATAATCAGTTTTTCCAGTTCTCCGGTAAGGCGGCTAAGATCAGTTCCTACACAGTCCGCCAGCATGGCAGTGGCTTTAGGTTCCACATCAATGCCTTTGCGTTTCATATAAGAGGTGATAAATGCCGGCAGTTGGGCATCCTTCACCTTTTTAGATTCGAACAAGACGCCGGCTTTTTCAATTTCGGCGGCCAGCTTCTTTCTCCGGTCTAGTACGCCATGTTTGTGACATATTACTAATATGGTGGAAAGCAAGGGTTTTTGGAGGTAGTAAGAAAGTTCTTCCATATTGCGGATATTCTGCGCTTCTTTCACTACTACTACCTGGTGTTCGGACATCATTGGATAGCGCTTGGCGGCATTGATGACGGTGGCTATATCCACGTCTGCACCGTAAACGACGGTCAGGTTAAACTCCTTTTCCGTTTCCGTCAAGATGTTATTTGTAATATAGTCGGCAATGAGGTCGATGTAATAAGGTTCCTCGCCCATGAGATAATACACGGGGCGGTATTGCTTCGCTCTCAGTTCCTTAAGAATGTCGTCGCACGTGATTTCTTGTTTTGCCATATTCGTTTTACCAGTCGAATTTCAGATGTTTTACGGTTTTCTTCTCGTCGATAATCATGCGCAGGGACGCAATGCCTATTTCTACATGTTCCGTCACATAGTTCTGGGTGACGAGGTTGTCACTTTTATCGGTTTTCACTCCTTCGGGTATCATGGGTTGGTCGGAAACCAGCAGAATGGCACCAGTTGGAATGTGATTGGCAAAACCGCAACTGAACAAGGTTGCTGTTTCCATGTCGACAGCCATAGCCCGGGTTTTCTTGAGATATTCTTTAAACTCTTCATCGTGCTCCCAAATGCGGCGATTGGTGGTGTATACGGTACCTGTCCAGTAGTCGCGGGCATGGTCGCGGATGGATGAAGACACAGCACGCTGCAGCATAAATGCCGGGAGGGCCGGTACTTCGGGCGGGAAGTAGTCGTTTGAGGTTCCTTCGCCACGGATGGCAGCGATAGGCAGGATAAGGTCCCCTATCCGGTTTTTCTTGTCAATTCCACCACACTTGCCCAAAAACAGGCAGGCTTTAGGCTGAATGGCACTTAGTAAATCCATGATAATAGCAGCATTAGGGCTTCCCATACCAAAGTTGATGATGGTCATGCCTTCAGCAGAAGCAGACGTCATATTAGCGTCCTTGCCAAGAACGGGCACATTGAATTTCTCTGCGAAAATATCCACATACTTGTTGAAGTTAGTCAACAGAATATACTCTCCAAAGTCCTCAAGTCTACGTTTTGTGTAACGAGGCAGCCAGTTAGCTACGATTTCTTGCTTTGTTTTCATAAGATTTCATTAAATTTGTTCCCTAATACTTTTAGGGAGCGATTATTTAACTCACAAAAGTACAATAAAAAAGTAGAATCATGAAATTAAAACAACAACATTTCTTGCTGTTGTAATCACATATCCTATATAATTATGTTGTCATTAAATTTACCTGTATTCGATGCCAAAGTGGTGAACAGAGAAGGAAAACCAGCCATTTTTGATGTGATACGTCGTCGTTATGTGGCGCTTACGCCTGAAGAATGGGTACGCCAGCACTTTGTACATTTTCTCCTGAATCACAAAGGATACCCGCAAGCATTGATGGCAAACGAAGTGCAGGTACAACTGAATGGCACAAAAAAACGCTGTGACACTGTGCTTTACCGTCGAGATTTGACGGCACGGATGATTGTGGAGTACAAAGCTCCTGATATAGAAATCACTCAAGCGGTGTTCAATCAGATTACGCGCTATAATATGGTGTTGAAAGTAGATTATCTGGTTGTAAGTAATGGGCTTCAACATTATTGCTGCCGTATGGATTACGAAAAAAACAGTTATACTTTCCTACCAGATATACCTGATTATCAGTCATTATAAGGTTGGCATTGTTATGGATAAAAAGGGCTACACCCTTTGCCCGGTATGGTGTAGTCATATACCCAAAAGGGTGTAGCCATCCGATGCAAAGGGTGTAGCCTCTCCGAGTTACTCCTTTTTCTTAGTGAACCGCTCCTGCAACTTCTGCATCAATTCGTAGAAATTCGGGATATAAACCGTAGCAAGCAATGTGTTCAGTGCCATACCAAATACTACTGCGGCTCCCAAAGCGATACGGCTCTCTGCCCCTGCTCCTGTGGCAAAAAGCAAAGGCATCACACCGAGCACGAAGGCCAGTGATGTCATCAGGATGGGGCGCAAACGGATATGTCCGGCTTGGAATGCTGCATCACGGATGGAATTTCCTTCTGCGCGGAAGTCGCGGGCAAACTCTACAATCAGGATACCATTCTTTGCAGATAGTGCCACAAGCAAGATGATACCGATTTGTGTGTAGATGCTGACTGGCGTTCCCATCACTAGGCAGCCAATCATTGCTCCTAACAGTGCCACTGGAAGTCCCATGACTGCAGATACCGGACTTGTCCAACTCTCATATTGCGCCGCCAGTACCAGGAATGCAACCAGCAAAGCCATCACCAGTACGGTGCTTGTAGTTGTTCCCGCCTGAGTTTCCTGATAGGCAACCGAAGTCCATTCATATCCAAACTCATCACCCAGTTGTTCCCGGAAGAGCTCTTCCATCTGCTGTATAGCTTCTCCCGAGCTACTTCCCGGCATCACATTGCAAGTGACGGAGGCTGTGGAATACATATTATATCGATTAATCTGATCCATACCTAGTTGCTCTTCCACTTTAGTGAAAGCTGAGAACGGTACCATCTCTCCTGCTGCATTCGGCACGCTCAACTTCAAGACATCATCAATAACCCGCTGTGCATGGTCTCGCGCACCAAGTTTTACCTGATAAATACGTCCGAATTCAACGAAATCATTTACATAGGCCGCTCCCATGTAGTATCCCAATGTGGTGAAAACACTATTTAATGGAATGCCCATCAACTGTACCTTATCACGGTCGATATTCAAGAAATACTGCGGCACATTGGCTTGGTATTGACTGCTGACACTGGCCAATGCGGGTTTCGTGTGATACGTTGCCATCAGTGTTGCTACGGCGCGTTGCATTTCTGTTGCACCCAGATTCTTTCTATCTTCCAGTTGCAACTGCAGTCCGCCGGTAGTACCCAAGCCGGGAATGGCCGGAGGAACCATGGCAAATACTTCTGCCTCCTGTATGCCATAAGCCTGTGCATTAAAACGGTTGACGACTGCCTGTGCGGTGTGTTCCTTGCCTTTGCGTTCGTCCCAGTTTTTCAGAATCACGAAATAGGTTCCGGAATTACTTTGTTCCCCGCCCCCCATCACGGAGAATCCGGATATGCCAATGTAGTTTTTCACTTCGGGATAGCTGTTGAGAATCTCATTAATCTCCCGTCCCACAGCTTCCGTCCGCTCCAGACTTGATGCGGGTGGCAACTGCACTACAGCAAGGAAATATCCGTCATCTTCTTCAGGAATGAATGTACTGGGCCACTTGATGAACAAGACGACTGCCAGAGCCGTAAACACTGCATAAGAGAGAAGTGCAGCGCCCGGACGACGGAGCAGCCATCCCACAATCCTGTCATATGTTCCCTGCGTCTTGTCGTATACCAAGTTGAATCCCCGGAAGAGCGGTGACTTGGCAGGTTTGGTGGGCTGCAATATCAGGGCACACAATGCCGGAGTCAGCGTCAATGAGTTTATACCACTCAATACGGTACTGGCGGCAATGGTCAGTGCAAATTGTTTGTAAAGTTGTCCCGAAATACCACTAATGAGCATTGTAGGGATGAATACGGCAAGCAATACTAGTACTACACCCACAATTGGACCGGTAATCTCTCCCATTGCCTTGGTTACTGCTTCCCGGGCGCTGTATTGTCCGGTGTCGAGCAATCGGCTCGAATTTTCTACCACCACAATGGCATCATCCACCACAATGGCTACGGCGAGTATTAACCCGAAGAGTGTCAGCGTATTGATGGAGAAGCCGAACAATGCCATCACGGCCAATGTACCGATGAGTGACACTGGGATTGTGATACAGGGAATGATGACTGCCCGCCAATTTTGCAGGAAAAGGAAAATGACAAGTACCACAAGTAAGGTTGTTTCCAGGAAAGTCACCAGCACCTCGTCCACCGAAGCATGAATGACATCTGTCGTATCCAGCGTCACACTATAATCTATACCTTGGGGAAAGGATTGCGACAGTTCCTGCATCTTGGCACGTACCCCTTTGGAAACATCCAACGAGTTGGAACCGGGTTGCTGATAGATGGCAATGGCGGCAGTCGGCTGTCCGTTCAGTCGGGAAACGACGTTATAGGATGCCGAACCGAGGTCGATGTGCGCCACATCTCTCAGGCGAAGCACCCGCCCACCTGTTTCGGTGCGCAGGATGATGTTGCCGAACTCTTCAGGAGAAGAGAGCCGCCCCTTCACCGTAAGAGTGTATTGATAGGCAGGTGAACCGTTGTTGCCGGATACTTCAGTTGCGGGAAGAGGTTGTCCGATTGTGCCGGCGCTGACTTCGACATTCTGCGCCTGTATGGCCTGGTATACATCAGATGCGGAAAGGTTGCGGATGCGTAGCGCTGCCGGATCCAGCCAGATACGCATGGAGTAGTCGCCCGCTCCCATCACATTGACAGTACCTACACCGGGTACACGCGTCAATTGGTCGGCAAGGTTCAGCGTGGCATAATTGCTGAGATAAAGTCCATCGTATTCTTTATTGTCTGATGTCATTGTAAGGAACATAACAATATTTGACGACTGTTTCTGTACCGTCACCCCCTGCACCACAACCGGTGTCGGCAGAGAAGCCTGTGCCACACTGACACGGTTCTGCACTTGTACAGTGGCCATGTCAATGTCCGTTCCTACAGCAAAGGTGATGGTCAGCGAATAAGCACCGGACGAAGAAGAATTGGATGACATGTAAAGCATGCCGTCCACGCCGTTCACTTGCTGTTCAATAGGTATACCTACGGTTTGTGCCACCGTCTGGGCATTGGCTCCCGGATATACGGCGCTGACCTGTACGGTTGGCGGGGTAATCTCCGGATACTGCGCGATAGGCAGTATGCCCAGCGTAACCAGTCCTGCCACTACAATCAGTAGTGCCAGCACAGTGGCAAAGATGGGACGGTTTATGAAGAATTTTGAGAACATGAGTGTTAAGGTTTAGTTGTTAACTATTTAGTTATTAATTACTTGTTGATAGGTTTTATTCTCATCCCATCCCGCACTTTCATCAGTGCTTTGGTCACATAGTGTTGGTGCGGAGAGATTCCACTGGTTACTTGCCGGAGGGTATCATCTATCAGTTGGCCCACCTCAATATGGCGGTAACGGACTATGTTGGAATCATTTACTATGTATACGTATTTTCCTAACTGGTCGGTGCCGATGGAAGCTTCCGGAACGAGCACTGCATGTTGCTCTTTGCCGTATGGCAGAGTAATGCTGACGTATAATCCGCTTTTCAATAATCCTTTGGGATTATCCAATCGGGCACGCAGGTTCAGGGTTCCAGTGTTCAAGTCCACGTTGGGAGCAAAGTAATCTAATGTGGCAGGATAAGGCTGTATATTATTCTCACCCAGGTTAACGGTGACTTGTCTCGGCAGTGTGTCCTTTTGTTGGGTCGCTCCTTGTTGCATCAGCATGGCAAGCCATTGATTGTCAGCGATGTTGAAGTATGTATATAGCAGATCATCCTTATAAATAGTGGCAAGGGTGACAGGTTGCACACTACCGCCTACATAACTGCCTGCATCCACTTGATTACGGCTGACAGTTCCATCGAATGGTGCACGCACCGTGCAGTAACTCAGATTGGTGCGTGCCGTATTCAGTGCTGCTTCAGCATTACTCACTGCCGCTTGCGAAGTGGCAACATTGGACTTAGACTGTAGCACTTGTATCTGGCTTACAGCATCGCTTTTGACAGCTTCCAGCATACGCGAGTAGTTGTTTTGGGCATATTCCAGATTAGCCCGGGCAGTGTTCAGTTCAGCTTCCGCCTGCTCCACATTGTCCTGGTAGATAGTTGGTTCAATGACGAACAGCACTTGTCCTTTCTTTACTCTGCTTCCGGGAGCATAGGCGATGGTTTGCAGGGTTCCGTTTACGCGTGCCACCAGGTCAACGGTTTTTTCAGAACTGAGGTAACCCGGATACTCTTTGGTCAGCGTGATATCTTTCACCACAGGAAGGGCTACGCTTATCTCAGGAATGGGCATTGCTGTGCGTGCCGTTTCTTTTTTCTCCCCGCACCCCGCCAATAGCGGAATAAGTGCAAGGGTGATATACATTCTATTTCTCATATATGGTTATGGTTTAGGAATTAATCTAAGTTGTTCATCTTCTTTATTTCTCTGTATATCCTCCTCCCAGTGCCTGATATAATGACACCAGATACAGCAATGAGTCGCCTTCCGCCTGCACCAGTTGATTTTCGTAGGTCAACAATGACCGTAGCGCATCCAGTACATTCTGGAAAGGACTTAGCCCTTGTTTATAAAGCTCAAGAGAGAGTTTCAATGTCTCTTGTCCTTGATTTCTCACTTCACGGAGGGCAACAATCTGCTTGATGGAGTTCCGGTAATTGTTCATCGCGTTGTCCGTCTCCTGTACGGCGGTGAGCACTGTCTCGTTGAAGCTGTGCACTGCCTCGTCCAGTTGTGCGCGTGCCTGCTTAGTGGCGTTCACCAACTTTGTTCCGCTGAACAAAGTCCAACTGATGGTAGGGGCAATTTCAAACGTCATGCTTTTCCGTCTGGTCAGGTCTTTCAAGTCACGGGAGGCATATCCCACAGAACCTTTTAGAAATACTTGTGGCAACCAGTCGCTCTTACTTGCTCCCAGCAGTGCAGCCTGTGCATTGACCTGTCTCTCTGCCTGACGAACATCTGGGCGGCGGAGTAATAAATCAGCAGGTATCCCTACTCCAACCGGTTCCATATAATCAGGTAGTTTTCCGGTTTTCTCCAGCATCGGGCGAAGTTTCTGAGGATAAGTTCCTAATAATATTGCCAGTGAATTGATGTATTGGCTGATCCCGGATTCAAGTTGCGGAATGGATGCTTTTGTGCTGTAATACACAGATTTAGCTTGTGCTACATCCAGCTTTGATACAAGTCCTGTGTTGTATCGCACTTCGGTGATATTGAGCACTTCTTCCTGTATCCGGCAGTTGTGGGTTACCACCTGTAGTTCCTGTTGTAGTTCCCTCAGGTTAATGTAGGCGGAAGCAATTTGTGCACAGAGGGATATCTGTACCGAGATGTACTCTTCCCGACTGGCGCGGAAGGTTTCCCGTTGTGCTTTCACTCGCTGGCGGATACTTCCGAATATATCCAGTTCCCAACTGGCATTCAGTGAAGCATCATAATAATGAGCGATGGATTGCGGCAATTCACTGGTATTGCCGCTACTCTGCTGCCGGAGCCATCCGGCATTCAAGCTAATGGAAGGAAAAAAGTTGCTGCGCTCCATTCGCAGACTGGCGCGTGCTTGTTCCATGCGGTCTATGGCGGCCAGTACGGAATAGTTTTCTCCTGATGCCACGCTGATAAGTGAATCCAGCATTGGGTCGTTGAATGCTTTCCACCACTGGTCGTCTACGGGTAATATCTGTCCACTGAACAAGTCAGCATCTGCAGAAGCCGCAGTGGAAGAAGGAATAGTCGTACTTCCCCAACTTCGGGGCAGTGGCTTTTCCAGATAACGGTCACCATTCTGCGCAGTGGCGGCAGAACATAGACATAATAAGAGCAGTGTACTGCCCCAAGCTTTAATCTTCATAGGTTTAGGTCATTTTTGTGATATTAGGTATCATAACAACTTAAACCTTTGTTTGTTTATGGTAGTCTTGTGATTAGGGAATAAAACAAACTGCCCCTGTAAGCAATATCATAATGCTTACAGGGGCAGCTCTATTGAATAACTTACGGATTATTCCGCAGTCTTTCTTCTTCTGGTTGTCTTTTCTTTTACCTCCTCTTTGTGTTCGAGGGTCACACCTGCCAATTCCGGGTCAATCATGATACGTCCGCAATATTCGCAAACGATGATTTTCTTACGAGAACGGATATCCAGCTGTCTCTGGGGCGGAATTTTGTTGAAGCAACCACCACAAGCGTCACGCTGTACATACACGATACCGAGTCCGTTACGGGAGTTCTTACGGATACGCTTGAAGGACTGGAGCAGACGGGGTTCAATCTTTGTTTCAAGATCTTTAGCTTTGTCTCTCAGCTTTTCTTCTTCCTGTTTGGTTTCAGAGATGATTTCGTCCAACTCGTTCTTCTTAACATCCAGGTCTTTCTGTCTTTCATCCAGAGCAGCTGTGCTCTTTTCAGCTTCGGCAGACTTTTCTTGTTCCTGTACAGCGAACTCTTTGATTCTCTTTTCGCAAAGCTCCATTTCCAGAGTCTGGAATTCGATTTCTTTGCTCAAGAAGTCGTACTCGCGGTTGTTACGTACGTTCTCTTGTTGTTCCTTATATTTTGCAATAGAAGCTTTAGAGGTTTCGATTTCCACTCTCTTGGTAGCGATGGCGGATTTCAGGTCGGCTACTTCTGCCTTAATTCTGTCGATACGTGTGCTCAGACCGGCGATTTCGTCTTCCAAGTCCTGTACTTCCAACGGAAGTTCACCTCTCAAAGTTTTGATTTCATCAATCTTTGACAACATGGTTTGCAACTGGAACAGCGCTTTCAATTTCTGCTCCACGGTCAATTCCTGTGGGTCTTTTTTTGCTTCTTTAGCCATTTTACTTATAAATATTTTATGGGGTTGGTATTCGCTTTGCACTGTTGTAGCGCAAGATTCGGAAACAACTCCCGGATTATTGTATAGAATATTTCTTTCGTATATTGTTCGCTTTCGTAGTGTCCTATCTCTGCCAGCAAGATGTCCGTATCATGTCCGAAGTAGTCGTGATACTTGATTTCTCCGGTGATGAACACATCCGCGCCATTGCGTATGGCAAGCGGCATCAGGAATGCTCCGGCTCCTCCACACAAAGCTACGGTTTGTATCTCGCGTCCGCTCAGCTTGTTATGCTTCAGGCAACCCACTTCAAAGGTCTTCTTGATGCGTTTCAGGAATTCCAGTTCTGTTTCCGGTACTTCCAATTCGCCGATAACCCCTGAGCCTGCCTGTGTCCAACTATTCTGAAGAGGGTACAAATCGAATGCAGGTTCCTCATATGGATGGGCGCTCAATAAAGCCTTAATGGCTTCTGCTTTTCTGTAGGCAGGCAGCACGGTTTCTATGCGCGTTTCCTTTTCTGTATGCAGTTCTCCGATGCTTCCACAGAAAGGATGACTTCCTTCCCGGGCACGGAAAGTTCCCTCTCCTTCTACATTGTAGCTGCATGCATCGTAGTTCCCTATACAGCCGCATCCGACTGCAAACAAGGCTTTCCGCACATCTTCCGCTTGTTCCACCGGAACAAAGGTAACCAGCTTCAATAAAGCATTCTCCTTAGGTTCCAGCACACGCACGTTACTCAATCCTATCTTCTCGGCAATCTTGAAATTCACCCCGCCCGGCGCATTGTCCAGGTTGGTATGTGCAGAATAAATTACGATATCGTTTTTTATCGCTTTCATGATACAACGCTCCACATAGTCCCTGCCCGTGATGGATTTATATCCTTTGAATATCAGCGGGTGATGGGATATGACAAGATTGTACCCTAACGCTATCGCTTCGTCCAGCACGGCTTCAGTGACGTCAAGACACAACAAAGCCCCTGTTGCTTCCGCTTCTGTCAATCCGATTTGCAGGCCGGCATTATCAAATCCGTCTTGCAATGGCAGAGGCGCGAACCGTTCAAGGGCGCTTACTATTTCCTTAATTCTCATTATGTGAATAGAAAATTTCGATGCAAATATAGCAAAAATACACTGAATAACTGTCTGTTTTACTATTTTTTAGTATATTTGTTCTGATAATTGTAAAACCTAGTGCGATGAAAGCATTGCTTTTCATGTTTTTTGCACTATTGTGCATTTTGTTTTCATGTCAATCTTCACCTAAATCTCAGGAAGACGGTGAGGGGGATGTGCAAGAAGAATTTATGGATACCACTCCAAAGGCTACAGCTATATTTTGGATTGATAAAAAGAAGAAGCTGCCTGGTTATATGTCCGGAAAACCGGTTCCTATACGTACCTTAAAGGCGCAAGTTGAAATAGATACGATGGGAAGTATTGAAGTGCTTTCCTATGTGAAGCCGCAGACAAAGTCTGTAGAAAAGCATATCAATCGTTGCCTTGAAACGTTCCGGGTAAAGAAAGTGTTGATGGACAGTGCTTATATCAATCCGGGCATACAGTATGTGCAACTCCGCTATACTCCCTCCAAAATGAAAGATTAACGATTTCTTTTCTTTTCTTTTTTCTCCACCATGACCTCCAGCAGCTTCCCGTTGGCGTCGAACGACTTGCGGGAAGCCAATGAAATGGTTATCATCAGCGAAAGCATGGATGCTGTGAAGGTTATCACCATAATCATCATCTGATACTTGATGGCTACATTCGGGCTGCTACCTCCCAGAATCTGTCCGATCATTGTGCCGGGAAGCGCCACCAGTCCCATTACGGCTATGTTCGCAATCAGGGGGCTAAACGATTTAATGATAGCCTGTTTGATGAAAGGTGCCTGAGCCTCTGCCCTTGTGGCACCGTTGCCAAGTAGATAGCGATATAGTTGTTGTTCGCGTTTCAGTCCACTGTAATAAGCATTCAGTGCAACCACATTGCTGGACAGCATATTTCCCATCAGAATACCGAATATAGGAATAAAATATTGCGCACTGAATACATTTTCCAGCCGCAATACGATGGCGATGAAGTACATGCCGACGCAGACCACACTGCACAGAAAACCGACGGAAATAGGAATAAACAGTACTTTTCGTTTCAACTGGGTGCGTGCCAATGCTGTTTGGGCGGCAACGAATATCATGATAATCACCCACAGAAAGTTTATCCAGGGATTATTCCATAGAAACAGGTATTTCAGGTAGACGCCGATAAAAAAAAGCTGCACAATCATGCGCGCAATGCCGATCACAGTAACCCACAACAGTCCTGTCCTGAACTTCCACAGGTAGAATAGTGGAATGAGCAGCAACAGCAATCCGATAGCTAAACTGGTATATGATATGTCAATTGTTCCCACTTCTTAATGTTTTTATCACAACGTAATCATTTGGTTACATCCTTGCGCAAAGCCCTGGTCATGGGAAATGGCGAGGATGGCACTCCCCTTTCTCATTTGCTTCCGGAAGAAAGCAAGTACCTTATCCGTAGAGTCCGAGTCCAGTGCGGATGTCGGTTCGTCTACCATCAGTAGCGGTTTCTGCATCATGGTGGCTACAGCAATCATGATGCGTTGCCGCTGTCCGCCGGAGATTTCATTCACCCGTTTGTCGTACACTTCCTCTTCCAGCCCCAGTTCTGCAAAACAGGCAAAGAGTTTGTCGAGCGAAAAGGAGGTGGCGCGGTTGGCTTTCAGATTGAATGGGAGTTGCACCATTTCCTTCACCCACTCCGATGGAAGCGCCAATTCCTGTGGTATCCATGCCACCTGGCGGCGTATATGGTCGATAGTGGCCTTTTCCAATAAAGTATTATTAACGATGATGCGTCCGGCTTTGAGGGGTACGAATCCTAAAATTGCATTTAGCAAAGAAGTTTTTCCCCGCCCCGATTGTCCGGATATGCAGGCAATTTCACCCTCATGCAATTGTAAGCAGAAACCGGAAAAAAGTGTGTCTTCCCCGAAAGCAATGCATGCGTCATCTATCTGAAGTATAGTCTTAGTCTCCATTTGCAAGCAAATATAGAAAGGAATTCTGAGAAAACGGCGGATTATTAGCCGAAATAAGCATCTTTAAATAAGATAAGCTGCATTTCGGCATAACTTTTTCATGCAAGCATGAAAGTTCTGCACTCAATTTGCATTATCTTTGCTATCAGTTTTTAATAAAAGTGAGAATTATGATACAGAACGAACGTGCAAGCCGCCATGAACATGTGTTGGATGTGGCAAGGCAAATGATGACTGCTGCCCGCACTGCACCTAAGGGCAAGGGTGTTGATATTATAGAAATTGCTATGGTTACCGGAAACGATTTGAAGGTATTATCGGACAAAATGGTTGCTATGGTAGAAGAACATGGAATGAAGTTCTTTCTGCGTGATGCGGCAAACATTTTGCAGGCAGAATGTGTAATAATAATAGGTACGCGCGAGCAGGCGCAAGGGCTGAACTGCGGACATTGCGGATACCCCACCTGTGCCGGTCGTCCCGAGGGGGTACCTTGTGCTATTAATTCGGTGGATGTTGGTATAGCCATTGGTTCGGCTTGTGCAACAGCAGCCGATCTGCGCGTAGATACGCGCGTCATGTTCTCTGCCGGACTTGCTGCACAGCAATTGGAATGGTTGCCTGGCTGCAGATCTGTGTATGCCATTCCGGTCAGTGCATCGTCTAAGAATCCGTTCTTCGACCGTAAACCGAAAGAAGAGAAGGAAGAGTGATTTAAGTGATAATGTGATAAAACGATAAGATGATGAGCGATAAGGATTTGAAAAACAGTCTTCCTGCCGAATGGGCTCCACAAAGTGGAATACAACTGACCTGGCCCCATGCCGAAACGGATTGGGCATACATGCTTACGGAAGTACGGTCATGTTTCGCTGCCATTGCTCGCGAGATAGCTAAACGGGAACTACTTCTCATTGTGACTCCCGAACCGGAGGAAGTCAGAAAGCAAATCTCAGCTACCGTCAATATGGAGAATGTCCGTTTCATGGAGTGTGAAACAAATGATACCTGGGCGCGCGACCACGGAGCAATCACCCTGCTCAATGCAGATGGCCCTTCCCTTCTTGATTTCACTTTCAATGGCTGGGGATTGAAATTTGCTTCGGATAAGGATAATCTGATTACCCGCCAAGCTGTGGAAGCAGGTTTTCTGCATGGCCGTTATATAAATCGTCTTGGCTTTGTCCTGGAAGGCGGTTCCATTGAGAGCGACGGGCAGGGAACGTTACTTACCACCTCCGAGTGTTTACTTTCTCCCAATCGCAACGGACAGATGAGCCGCGATGAAATCGAAGCATATCTTTGTTCCGTGTTCCATCTGCAACGCGTGCTCTGGCTCGACCACGGCTATCTGGCAGGAGACGATACGGATAGCCATGTCGATACCCTTGCCCGCTTATGCTCGCCGGATACTATCACTTATGTGCAATGCACTGATACACAGGATGAGCATTACGAAGCTCTCCACCGGATGGAAGAACAACTGAAAACTTTCCGTACTATAAATGGAGAACCTTATCGTTTGTTGGCATTACCCATGGCGGATAAAATTGAAGAAGAGGGTGAACGCCTTCCTGCTACGTATGCCAACTTCTTGATAATGAATGATGCAGTGCTCTATCCTACTTATCGCCAACCGGAGAATGATGCCCGTGCCGGAGAAGTCTTGCAGGAAGCTTTTCCTGAATACGAAATTGTCGGCATTGATTGCCGGGCATTAATCAAGCAGCATGGTTCCCTTCATTGTGTAACGATGCAATATCCTGCAGGAGTATTGAAATAAAAACAGAAGATATATGAGAAAAATAAAAGTCGGTATTATCCAGCAAGCTAATACATCAGATCTTCGTACGAACCTGATGAACCTGGCTAAAAGTATAGAAGCCTGCGCTGCACACGGTGCCCAACTGGTGGTTTTGCAGGAATTGCATAACTCCCTGTATTTCTGCCAGACTGAAAATACGCAATTGTTTGATATGGCGGAAACGATTCCTGGCCCTTCCACCGGATTTTATTCTGAACTGGCTGCTGCCAATAAAATTGTGTTGGTGACTTCCTTGTTTGAGAAACGTGCGCCGGGACTCTACCATAATACAGCAGTCGTTTTCGACAGTGACGGAAGCATTGCCGGAAAGTATCGTAAAATGCACATTCCCGATGATCCTGCCTATTATGAAAAGTTCTATTTCACTCCCGGTGATATAGGTTTTGAACCCATTCAGACTTCTATCGGAAAGTTGGGTGTGCTCGTTTGCTGGGACCAATGGTATCCCGAAGCCGCCCGCCTCATGGCATTGAAAGGTGCCGAATTGCTGATATACCCCACCGCTATTGGTTGGGAAAGCAGTGACACCGACGATGAAAAAGCCCGCCAACTCAATGCTTGGATTATCTCACAGCGTGCTCATGCCGTAGCCAACGGATTGCCGGTCATTTCCGTCAACCGCGTCGGTCACGAGCCCGATCCGTCTATGCAGACAAATGGCATTCAGTTCTGGGGAAATAGTTTCATTGCAGGTCCGCAAGGCGAATTCCTGGCGCAAGCCGGAAACGATCATCCTGAAAATATGGTAGTGGAAATAGATATGGAACGTTCTGAAAATGTCCGTCGCTGGTGGCCTTTCTTGCGTGACCGTCGTATTGATGAATATGGAGGATTGACGAAACGTTTCCTTGACTAATTAATGTTATACCTTATACCCTATGAAGAAGCTTGTATTCCTATTTTTAGTCTTGTCCTTTTTTCTAACCTCGTGTGAGAAGGAAGATACTCCTGGACTGTCGGTTGTTCAACGGACGGTGTTTGTTTATATGCCTTGGTCAACCGATCTTCTAACGTATTTTGAGAAAAATCTTGATGATATGGAGATTGCTATAGGGCGAGGAATACTTAAAAACGAACGTGTGCTCGTATTTCTCTCTACTACTCCAAAGAAAGCAACACTCTTCGAGTTTCAATGTCAGAATGGTAAGTGTGTTCGCAATGTGCTGAAAGCTTATGAAAATCCTGCTTTTACCACAGCGCCAGGTATAACTTCAATCCTAAATGATGTCAAGAGTTATGCCCCTGCCAATAGCTATTCTATGATTATAGGCAGTCATGGACTTGGCTGGATTCCAGTTTCAAGTGCTTCAACCCGTAGTGTTGGTGAACAACGGATGCACTGGGATGGTCAGGGGGCGTATAGAACCCGTTTGTTTGGAGGAAAAACTTCTGAATACCAGACAGATATTACCACATTTGTTCAGGGAATAGAAGATGCAGGTTTGAAAATGGAATATATCATGTTTGATGACTGCTATATGTCGTGCGTTGAAGTTGCCTATGATTTGAAGGACGTCACTCATTATCTAATTGGCTGCCCCACTGAAATCATGGTTCATGGTATGCCCTATGAGGATATGTGTACTTACCTGTTCGGTGAAGTTGATTATGCTGGTATCTGTGAAGTCTTTCTTGATTTTTATAAGAACTATGAAGCACCTTATGGAACGATTGGGGTAACGGATTGTTCGGAACTGGACGAGTTGGCAACCATCATGAAGGAAATCAATAGTAAATATACTTTTGACCCCTCTTTATTGAGTTCCGTGCAGATTATGGGGGGATATTCTCCTACGATATTTTTTGATTTTGGAGATTATGTTGCTAAACTCTGTTCGGAGCAGGACTTACTGAATAAATTGGAGACGCAATTGGCACACACTGTTCCCTTCAAGAGTCATACAGACTATTTTTATACAACAGTGGGGATTGACAGGAGTATCAAGATAAACACTTATTCCGGAATAACCATTTCAGATATCAGTACCCACAGATACGCGGCTAAAAAAGCAGAAACAGCCTGGTATAAGGCAACCCATTAATTCATATAGAATAAGAGTGTTTCTTATTTAAACGTCACCTTTTTGTTCATTATGAAGTTCACCCCTCCGTAAATGAACAATCCCAGGAACTGGGCAAGATATTCATCGCAGTTCAGTCCCTCTACTAATACTACTAAGAACAGGAATTGTGCCAGATAAGCTATTCCGAAAGCGATAGAAAAGAGCAACACCTGCCTCCAGGTGTTGCTCTTTTTTTCTTTATCCAAAGGAAATATCCAGTATTTGCACCAGATAAAATTATGAGTCTGTGCAACTATATATGCAGTTACATTTGAAAGCATATAGTCGATATCCAATTCATCCATCATCAGCCAAATGACTGCGGCTATAATCAAGGCATTCAGTGTGCCGATTATCGCAAAGCGGAAGATGCGTCTGGACTCTTTCACAGCAGGATGTGACCCCTATTCTTTTATGTCAACAATCAAGTTTAGCTCATCCAATTGTGACGGGTCAAGTGCTGCAGGAGCATCCAGCATCACGTCGCGTCCGCTGTTGTTCTTCGGGAATGCGATGCAGTCACGAATACTGTCCAATCCGGCGAAGAGGGATACCCAACGGTCGAGACCATATGCCAAACCGCCATGAGGAGGTGCACCATACTTGAATGCATTCATCAGGAAGCCGAATTGTTCTTCTGCTTTCTCCGGAGTGAAGCCCAGGATTTCAAACATTCTCGCCTGCAACTTGGGGTCGTGGATACGGATAGAACCGCCACCAACTTCCACACCGTTGATAACCATATCATAAGCATCAGCACGTACTGCTGCCGGATCGGTATCCAACAGAGCGACATCTTCGTCCTTCGGATGCGTGAACGGATGGTGCATAGCCATCAAGCGATTTTCTTGTTCACTCCATTCAAACATCGGAAAATCAACCACCCACAAGCATGCAAATGTATTTTTATCGCGCAGTCCTAACTGGCTACCCATTTCCAAGCGGAGCTCGCAAAGTTGTTTGCGCGTCTTCATGGCATCGTCACCACTCAATATCAGAATCAAGTCGCCCGGTTTGGCACCGAAAGCCTCTTTCATCTTTTGCAGCACTTCCTGCGTATAGAATTTGTCAACGCTCGATTTTACGGTTCCGTTTTCTTCCACACGTGCATAAACCATACCTTTTGCGCCAATCTGCGGTCTCTTTACGAATTCCGTCAATGCATCCAGTTGCTTGCGGGTGTAGTGTGCGGCACCTTCGGCGCATATACCACCGATGTATGCAGCATTATCGAATACGGAGAAACCATGACCTTGCAACACATCCATCAGTTCCACAAACTTCATACCGAAACGCAAGTCAGGTTTGTCGCTACCATAATATTTCATAGCGTCAGCCCATGCCATGCGTTGGAATTGTCCTTCCAATTCTACTCCACGAATTTCTTTGAAGAGATATTTCGTCATGCCTTCAAACAGGTTGATGATGTCATCCTGTTCCACGAAAGACATTTCACAGTCAATTTGTGTAAATTCCGGCTGACGGTCGGCGCGAAGGTCCTCGTCGCGGAAGCATTTGGCAATCTGGAAGTAGCGATCGAAACCGGATACCATCAACAGTTGCTTCAAGGTCTGCGGGCTCTGTGGCAGAGCATAAAATTGTCCCGGATTCATGCGTGAGGGCACCACGAAGTCGCGGGCACCTTCCGGAGTAGAACCTACCAGTACGGGAGTTTCCACTTCGATGAAGCCTTGACTGTCCAGATAGCGGCGTACCTCAATCGTCATTCTATGGCGAAGTTCCAGATTCTTGCGTACAGACGGGCGGCGCAAGTCCAGATAACGGTATTTCATGCGAATATCGTCACCACCATCCGTGTTGTCTTCGATGGTGAAAGGAGGAGTCATTGCTGCGTTCAGTACGTTCAGTTCCGATACAATGATCTCGATGTCTCCGGTCGGGATATTGGTATTCTTGCTGAAACGCTCATTCACTGTTCCTGTAATCTGGATAACGAATTCACGTCCCAGACGGTTGGCGTTTTCGCAAAGTGCTGCGTCCACCTCTTCGTTGAAAACTAACTGGGTGATACCGTAACGGTCTCGGAGGTCTATGAAAGTCATGCCTCCCATTTTGCGGCTGCGCTGCACCCAACCTGCCAGCGTTACTTGCTTATTGACATCGGAGATACGAAGTTCTCCGCAGGTGTGTGATCTAAACATCTTGATAATTATAAATTATGAATTATAAATTATAAATTGGTTGCGCTGTCAGGGCGCATACTTAATTGCTTACGACGTGCAAAAATACAGATTTATTTTATAAAAAACTCAGATTTTCGTTAACTTCTTAATCTGTTCTTTGCTCTTGTCCAGTATCATCTTGTTCTTATGGGCAATGTCTTCCACAATGGCCTCATTAATCTGCTTCAGTCCATTAATGTAATCTTGTGCCCGTTGCAATACGTTCGAAGAATCTTTTTCGGCATACCGGGGTATGATGACCTGCAATCCTTCCTTAATTACCTTTACGTCGATGTTTTCACCCATCATCATAGGGTCACCGTCAAAGTGTACTACCCCCGGCTTGGTACGGTGGATGCGCAGAGTCTGGCAACGGAAAGTTTTGATACGGCTATTCTGGTCTATTGTTTTATTAAATAACTGGAAAGACAATGCAGGCACATCCAGCACTGTAAAAGGCTCCAAGATGGTTACATCCAGCAGTCCGTCCGTCAATGTGGCTTGAGGGGCTATATATGCGTTGTTTCCATATTGCGAAGCATTGCCGCAGGCTATCAGGAATGCCTTATACTTTAATGTACCATCTTCCGTTTCCAATTCATAAGTTTCCGGTTGGTATTTCAGGCTCTCCAACAAGGTCTTCTCTAAATAAGTAAGGGGGCCTCTCCTGCCCGCTTTTGCAAATTTCAGGCTGACAAAGGCGTCAAAACCCACGCCGCACGTGCAAAAAAACGGCACATCGTTGATTTTTCCGTAATCAATGACGTCTATAATTCCCTCGTTGATGATTTCGATTGCTTTTTTCGGCTCCATCGAAATTTGCAGATGGCGTGCCAATCCGTTTCCCGAACCGCAAGGAATGATACCTAATGCTGTTTTTGTATGCACCAACGAACGGGCTATTTCGTTAATCGTGCCGTCTCCGCCAATAGCAACTACGGCATGTACGCCTTCCTTTGCTTTTTGTGCAGCAATTTCAACGGCATGACCGGCATATTCGGTGTACACCACCTCTTTGGCATACTTCGTCTTATCCAGCTTTTCATCAAGCAAATGGAGAACTTGTTCTTTGCTCTGCGTACCGGATTTCGGATTTATAATGAATGATATTTTCTTCTTTTCTTCGTCCATGCAAGGGTTGTTTCACTATGCAATTATTCAAATGGCAAAAGTAATACAAATACTTGAATTTTTAGTCATGAAGAGACTTTTAATCCGTAGGCAAATATATTTTTTAGTAGAAAAAGAACATATAAACACATATTTTGCTATCTTTGCCCCCTGTTTTCAAAAGGCTTGTAATTAAGAGTTAAATATTTCATATTATATAATAAACATTTCATGGGATTACTACAAGACAAATTGGCGAAATACGACTTGCCGCAGCAATATATGGCAATGGGCGTATACCCCTATTTCCGCACAATTGACAGCCATCAGGATACTGAGGTGTTGATGGATGGTAAAAAAGTCCTGATGTTCGGTTCGAATGCTTATACGGGACTGACTTACGATAAAAGAATTATAGAAGCTGCGAAAGCTGCTACAGATAAATACGGTACTGGTTGTGCAGGTTCCCGTTTATTAAATGGAACTCTTGATATACACGTAGAGTTGGAAAAAGAATTGGCTGAGTTCGTTGGAAAAGACGATTCACTCTGTTTTTCTACCGGATTTACTGTAAATGAAGGTGTCATTCCTCAGTTGACAGGACGTAATGATTACATCATCTGTGATGATCGCGTGCACGCTTCTATTGTGGACGGTCGTCGTCTCTCTTTCTCCACTCAGTTGAAGTACAAGCATAACGACATGGCCGATCTGGAAAAAGAACTCCAGAAGTGTGATCCGGATGCTATCAAGTTGATTGTAGTGGATAGTGTTTTCTCTATGGAAGGTGACCTTGCCAATCTCCCTGAAATCGTACGTCTGAAGAAGAAATACAATGCCAGCATCATGGTGGACGAAGCGCACGGTCTGGGTGTATTCGGAAAGCAAGGCCGCGGTGTTTGCGACCACTTCGGGGTTACAGAAGATATTGATTTGATTATGGGTACGTTCAGTAAGTCACTGGCTTCTATCGGTGGTTTCGTTGCTGGAGATGCTTCGGTTATTAACTGGTTGCGCCACAACGCCCGTTCTTATATATTCCAGGCAAGTAATACGCCGGCTGCTACGGCTGCCGCACGCGAAGCCCTGCACATCATAATGAATGAGCCGGAACGCCAGCAACGTTTGTGGGATATCACCAACTATGCTTTGAAGAAATTCCGCGATGCAGGTTTCGAAATCGGTGAAACAGAGTCTCCTATTATTCCGCTTTATGTACGTGATGCAGAAAAGACATTTGTGGTGACTAAGATGGCATTTGATGAAGGTATCTTTATTAACCCGGTAATTCCACCCGCATGTGCACCGCAAGATACACTGGTACGCGTGGCGCTGATGGCTACTCACACGAAAGATCAGGTTGACTATGCTGTAGAGAAGTTGACGAAGTGTTTCCGTGCTTTGGGAGTTATTGAATAAGAATCTTTAGGATTAAGATAAAATAAAGGGCTGTGCATTTTTGACATGTACAGCCCTTTTTCTATTCATCTCCGGATAGGCGGTCTGTTTACCTTTAACAGATGGTTTATTTAAGGCCCCATAGTAATTTTGAATATTCTCCTAATTATATGTAGGTATTGATTGTTGGCAGTATCAAATTGGGTACAATTAGCTCTCTACTCTTTTAGGAGTTGATAAAATTGTGTAAGTTTGTGGCAGAATAATGAATTCCTATTCAATGAAAAACATCCTTAACAAGATTAAGCAAATCTATCCGGTTTCCGACGAAGCGCTTCAGGCATTGCAGGCAGATATGCAGGTGAGATATTATCCCAAAAATACTTATATAGTGCAATCAGGAGTAACAGACCGTCTGGTTTATTTCATTGAGGAAGGGATTGCCCGCTCCGTATTTCACCACAACGGACAAGATACCACTACTTGGTTCAGTCAGGAAGGTGACATTACCTTTGGCATGGATTCGCTCTATTACAAACTGCCGTCGGTAGAGAGCATTGAAACTCTTTCGGATTGCAAAATCTACGTCATTCATATAGACAAGCTGAACCTTCTTTACGAAACGTATATCGACATAGCCAACTGGGGAAGAATCTTGCATCAGAATGTAAACAAGGAACTCAGCCACATGTTTGTGGAGCGACTTCAGCTTTCGCCTAAGGAGCGATACGAGCAGTTTAACCGACGTTATCCCGGATTGATAAACCGTGTGAAGCTAAAGTATGTGGCTGCTTTTCTGGGTATCTCTATTTATACTCTCAGCCGGGTACGTGCTAAAAAATAGGTGTTTGTCGGTCTTTTTTTTGCTTTTGAGCAAAAAAACTTTGTTTGGCAAGCTGTATCTTTGCCGCCTGACAATATTAACTAAATACTGAAAAAATAGATGTCTAATACTCCTTCAGCAGCTTTTGCAGACACTAAGGCGCATTATGATCTCCTTGACGGACTTCGTGGTGTAGCGGCTCTTATGGTTATATGGTATCATATATTCGAAGGCTATGCTTTTGCCGGCGATACAATGATTACAACTTTCAATCACGGATATTTAGCCGTAGATTTTTTCTTTATCCTTTCAGGTTTCGTTATCGGTTATGCTTACGATGATCGTTGGGGGAAGAGTCTTACAATGAAAAATTTCTTTAAACGTCGTCTGATACGTCTTCATCCTATGGTGATTATGGGTGCTGTGCTAGGAGCTATTACATTCTGCATTCAGGGCTCGGTGCAATGGGATGGAACGCATATAGGCATATCGATGGTAATGTTGTCTCTTCTTTGTACAATCTTCTTTATTCCTGCGATGCCGGGTGTGGGTTATGAAGTTCGTGGTAATGGTGAAATGTTCCCATTGAACGGGCCTTGCTGGTCGTTGTTTTTTGAATATATAGGCAATATCCTTTATGCTTTGTTTATTCGCCGCTTATCAAACAGGGCGTTGACAGTGCTTGTGATATTGCTGGGAGTGGCATTGGCGCTATTTGCTATTTTCGATGTTTCCGGTTATGGAAACATAGGTGTGGGCTGGACGTTGGACGGCGTAAACTTTGCAGGCGGATTACTGAGAATGCTTTTCCCTTTTTCTGTAGGTATGCTCATGTCGCGTAACTTTAAGCCTATCAAGCTGAGAGGTGCATTCTGGATATGTACCATTGTGTTGATAGCCTTATTTGCGATGCCTTATCTGGAAGGTGCGGAGCCGATTTGCACAAATGGCCTTTATGAAGCATTTTGTATTATCATAGCTTTCCCCGCCCTTGTCTGGATGGGAGCGTCGGGGACTACCACGGATAAAAAGTCAACTAAGATATGCAAATTTCTGGGAGATATATCTTATCCGATTTATGTGATTCACTATCCGTTCATGTATTTGTTCTATGCCTGGTTGATTAAAAATCAACTCTTTACTTTGGAACAGACCTGGCAAGTTGCTTTATGTGTTTATGCATGGAATATATTGTTAGCTTATCTGTGCTTGAAGTGGTATGATGAGCCTATACGAAAATATTTGGCTAAACGTTTTTTGAGAAAGAAATGATAGTGGGATTGAATCCCCCACTATCAGATTATGTAGCTTCGTGTATCAGACTTTCTGGACTAATTTTTAGTGAATTAGTATGAGGTTTGTTCGACAACTTCTATCAGGCGGGCGAAATCTTCGGGGTGTACATTTCCGATGTTACCGATGCGGAAAGTATCAGCCTGCGATATCTTGCCCGGATAAATGACGAAACCTTTTTCTTTCAGTTGGGTGTAGAACGCATTGAAGTCAAAACCGACTTTCGGATAAAGGAAAGAGGTGATGATGGGCGACTGGATTTCATCGGGCAGCAAGGTGTTGAAACCGAGTGCACGCATTCCTTCCACCAATATGCGGTGATTCTCGCAGTATCTTTTGTGGCGCGCTTCTACTCCACCCTCTTCTTCCAGCTCGGCAAGGGCTTGTTTGAAAGCTCTTACTACATGGGTGGGCGAAGTGAAACGCCATTTGCCGTGTCCTTTCTCCATCGTTTCCCATTGGTCGTAGATGTCCAGCGAAAGTGAGCGGGAAACGCCTTTGCAATGCATTAGTTCAGACTTGCGGGCGATGATGAAACCAAAGCCGGGGACACCCTGGATGCACTTGTTGGCACTGCTTATCATGAAGTCGATGCCCAGTTCCTGCATGTCCAGAGGTATACCTCCGAAGCTGCTCATGGCGTCTACAATCAGTTTCTTGTTGTGAAGCTTTACGATGTGGGCAATTTCTTTCAGTGGGTTGAGGATGCCAGTAGTAGTTTCGCAATGCACCACTGCTACATGGGTGATTTCGGAATTGTTGGATAGATAATCGTCTACATAATCTACGGAAATCTGTTCAGTCTCTTCGAAAGCGAGCATATCGTAGTTGATGCCATGATATTCGGCAATGTGTCCCATGCGGTCGCCATAAGCGCCATTGCTGAGAATCAGTAGTTTGTGTTTAGAGGTGATTGCGCTGCCGATGACTGCTTCCACACAGTAGGTGCCGCTTCCTTGCAGCAGTACGGAGGTATATTCGTCGGTTGCCTTTGTGGCGAGGGTTACGAGAGATTTGCGTATTTCTTCCACGATATGTACGTTGTAATCAGCATCCCATGTACACCAGTCGGTCATCATGGCTTCCTTTACGGTTTCTGAAGTGGTTAGAGGTCCCGGAGTTAATAATAAATAGGGTTTCATATGCTTTTGATATTTTAATGAGTTAATTATTCGTATTCAGTTTATGATTGATAACTTCTATCACTTGGGGTAGTTCTTTAATGCTATCCACTACGTAGTGGGCGCCTGCCAGGAGCATGCGTTGTCTGACTTCCGCTTTTTTTGCTGAGAGCAGTGCGGCATCCATATTCAGGACCTCTTCTTGCGTCAATCCCAGTTCGTTGCTGCCAAGTACGACGCCTACGGTCCAGACCTTGGCATTGACACCTTCTTTGATGTCGGCAATGGTGTCGCCATACTTCAATACACAGTCGGCAGAGGGAATGGCAAGGTCTATTATATTTTTATATATCATGTAAGGCAATGGACGTCCGGCAGGCAGGCCGTTGGGGGTGACGCAATTGTCGGTTGTGTAACCCTTGCGGGCGGCGTTGGGAAACACCACATCCATCATAGCTTGGGTGTATCCGGTGGTGGAGCCTATCCTGATGCCTTGTTTTTTCAGTTCGTCCAAAGTAGGGATTACTCCGGGGATGGGGTCGGTGTAGTTGGCAAGGGAGGCGAAAAGGTATTCTTCGAACTTGGTGTTCATAGCCACTACATCTTGCTCATTCCAGGGGCGCTGGTAGATTTTCTCAAACTCCTCGCCCACTCCATCCATCTTGAAAAGTTCGCGGATGTGGTCTATCTTTGCCATTCCCATCGGGCGGCGTGCCTGCTCCATGGTGATGTTGATACCGATTTCTTTGAAAGCGTTCAGGAAGGCGGCTACCGGGGCGAAACATCCATAATCGACTGCTGAGCCAGCCCAGTCCATAATGATACATTCTATTCTTTTCATTTTTGCTTATTGTTTTATGATAGTTATTCTTTTAGTTAGGCATTACCGAGAATGCGGATTGCAATACTTCCGGCTTCTCTTCTATTGCACATCCGGTGCGCAGAAGTTCTTCTTTCCTATGTCTTTGCACCAGGTAAACGATGGAGCAACTGAATGCAATGGTGCAGATAATTCCTACATATCCCGACATCTGGTTATAGAATTCGAGCCAGTTGATATCCGTATTGAAGAATTCCTTGAACATCAGTACCAGCACTGTTCCGGTGTAGCCGATAAAATCGATTGTCACGATGAAAAATCCTACATTACCTTTGATTTTGAAACAGGCGATGAAGCGGTCGAAGAAGATGCTCTGGAAACAGAGATAGGCAATGTAAAGGCTCAGACTCTGGACGAACAGCCAGGTAACAGTGTCGAGCTGAAGTGTATTGTAATTGAGCGATACGAAGCTCATGGTGGCAGTTCCGGCAACTACCATACTCAGGAGAATGACGAGTACTTTGATGTTGCTTCTGACAAAGACCATCATACCAAAAAGCCCTAAGATGATGAGGGTGACAATGCTGTCCACCTGTGCAAAGAGCCAGGAAGAATGTCCACTCATGTCGATGATTTTCACCAGGAAATCTTCTTTGATGTCGCGGAGGATGACGAGCATCAGATTGGCGACGAACAGCAGGATAAGTACAGGCATGAAGTTGCGGAAAAGTTCTTTACGTTGTTTGCCATTGAGGGTGACGCGTTGGCTTTTCTCTGCAATGTCTTCTTGGGTGGGGTGCGGCAGGCGGTTCAGGATGTACCCCAGCAGGGCAAGCAGTGGCAGAGCGAAAGCGCCGATGAAAGCAGGCATCCAGAATTCGCCGATGCTTAGCGTATCCATCACAAAGAGCCCGATGGATTTTGCTACGCCGGAGCTAATGACGATGCTGATACCCAAAAGGCTGGCAAGTATGTCTGTAGTACGTCTGCCTTCGATGAAGCTGAATATCACTCCCCACATGCAACCCAGAGACAGTCCGTTGAAGAACATGGCGAAGATGTTATAAGGTGCAGGCAGTAGACCGAAAAGAACCAATGACAGTTCGGCAACCAGGATGGAAGCCAGGATGAACTTCATTCTGGCTTCTTTCTTCAGTTCGGAAATCAGTTTGATACCGGCAAACTTGGCGATGAGGTAACCCAGTATTTGCACGATGGTGACCAATACTTTATAGTCCAGACCAAAGGCTTCTACACCATCGAAGGTGGCAGCAGTAAAAGGTTTGCGCAGCGCATATACTAAAGAATAAGAAAGGAGTGCTGCGCCCCCTGCCCATAGGATAAATATCAGGTCGGATATTTTTTTGTTTGAAAGTAGTTCCGTTTTGATGTCGGTAATAGTTTTCATTTTATTTTCTTTTGATTTCGAGGGCAAAAGTAGGGTGCCCATGTTACAGGAAAAATAAATATCCATGATTTATATATTTAATTATCCGGTCGAAAATAAAGTAACATTAATGTAACATTTATGCAATCGGAATATAACACAGGTGCTTGTTCTTTGCAGATTAAAATCAAAAAAGTACTTACAATATATGAACGATTTATTTGAGATATACAAACGGATAGAGTATCTGCGTAACAAAGGTGTGAAGATGAAAGATATAGCGGACAAAACGAATATGCCTGCCAGTGTGCTGTCTTCTCTTTATTCAAGTGTACTACCCACTTTTACAAGGTCGGTGAAGAAGGGAATGACGGAAGAAGAAGCGCTCGATTATGCCCTGTCGCAAGTGAACAATGTTTCGAAGAAGCGTCTGTTGGGCAATTTGTCGGAGATGAAGGAGCAGCTTCAGGAACTGGAACCTGTGGTGAGCGGCAATCAGAAGGAGATTCCTTTCATAGAAATGCTTACGGAGGAGATGATGCACTCTGCACAGGAGGTGTATAATTATAGTGGCATTTATATCAGCTACAGCCTTTCTTCGTCGAGCGATTGCCTGAAGATGGAACCTTATCTGATCAGTACATCGGAGAATAATGATTATGTGCAGGTGATCCATATGAGCGCTTATAATACAACACACCGGGGAATCGGGTTATTGAATAATCATCAGAATGCCTATATCATATTTAATGAAAGAGAAACGCCGCAACTCGCATTGTTCACTATCTATCTGCAATTGCCGATGTACGATTATCCATCAATGCTGAAGGGGCTGTATATGTGCCTGGACTATAACCGGAATCCTATTGCCCGGAGAATTGTCTTTGTGAAGTACTCCGACAGCACGAGTATGGACGATTTCATAGAGTTGAAAGGCGGTCTGCTGAAAAAAGAGGAGCTGACAACAGAGCAAATGGTATACTATAACTATACTTGTCAGGAAGGGGATTATATAAAGACGTGTGCTGTCCCTTCTCCCCATCTGAGTGGGGATGATCTGGAAAGGGAAAAGAGGATGCTGAAACTTTGATTCAAGCATCCGGATTCTTAGAGGTTGTTTTAACTTTATTCAATCTTTGCAAGTTACCCGTATATTGAAATGAAGGAAGATATATATAATCAATCCAATACAGATTCGATTCAAACTCGGTATAAACTCGGTACAAATTCGGTTAGATAGTATCTTTTATGGGAAAGAACCGAATTTGCTAAAAGGAATCATCGAGTATATATAGAAGAAAATAGGGATAAAGAATTCATTCTTTATCCCTATTGCAAACTCTTATTTGTTGCAACATTGTTTATTCTATTCTCATTTTGCTTTGAATTTGAAACTTTTTTAGTATGTTTGTCGCATTATTAATGAAAAACACGTCTTTTCAATGAAAAAGCAAGATTTCCTGTTTATCCTTTTGGTAGTGGTGGTTTTCCTGCCGTTTTTTGTGAGTAGTGCCGTTTACGACTGGTACAAATCGTTCAATGCTGAACATGGTATGGTGATGAGCTTCCTGAAGTTTGCTATTCTGTCCTCATTGGGCGAAGTGCTGGGACTTCGTATCAGTGCAGGAGTATACAATAGGAAAGGCTTCGGCATTATTCCGCGTATGGTGGTATGGGGAATACTCGGTATGGGTATCAATGCGGCCATGATTATCTTCTCCAAAGGCGTGCCCCAGTTCATGGAATATATGGGAATGGCAAACGCGGCCGCAATCTTTACGAGCGATGTGATGTCTCTTGATAAAGTGTGGGTGGCGCTGGCTATATCCGTGACTATGAACACTATCTTTGCTCCGGTTTTCATGACTTTCCATAAAATCACGGATACGCATATCCTGATGTGCGGCGGTTCTCTCAAGAGTCTTATCACTCCTATCCCGATGACGAAAATCATCACCGGGCTGAACTGGAACGTTCAGTGGAACTTTGTTTTCAAAAAGACCATCCCGTTCTTCTGGTATCCGGCGCATACGATTACTTTCATGTTGCCGCCGGATATGCGCGTACTGTTTGCCGCATTGCTGGGCATTGTGCTGGGAGTCTTGCTGGCAGTAGCAGCACGGAAATAGTTTTTTTCATACCTTTGCTTCCTGCAAGAATAAGAATAGATATATGAAATTATATAATAAGCAGGAAGCAATGGAGCGCATGAACGTTCTGGCAAGTTGTGCAAAACCGTTTGTCTTTCTAATTGATTACTTACAGGAACAGGTTTATGTGGAAGAAGCGAAGAACGTTTCTCCGACGGAACTGGTGTATAACCTGAATGGATTTACGAATGAAGACGGTTGGCGTCAACAGCAGAAGGACTTGCCGGAACAAATAGAATGGAATCCCGATCCTGTTTCTTTTGAGAAATATAGCTGTGCATTTGAGCATGTACGGAAGAACATCCTTGCGGGAAACAGTTTTCTCACGAACTTGACGTCCAAGACTCCGGTACATACCAATCTTACTTTAGAGGGCATATATTGCCATTCCCGCGCTTTATATAAGGTTTGGGTGAAAGAGCGGTTTGTTGTATTCTCACCGGAGATTTTTGTGCGGATAAATAATGGAATTATCAGTTCTTATCCCATGAAGGGAACGATTGACGCTGCCTTGCCCGACGCCCGGCATATATTATTGGAAGATGAAAAAGAGGCTGCAGAACATGCCACGATTGTAGATTTGATAAGGAATGACCTGAGTATAGTGGCTTCCCATGTCAGAGTCAGCCGTTACCGCTATATTGATGTCTTACAAACCAATTGCGGTCCTATCCTGCAAACTAGTTCGGAGATATGTGGCGAATTGCCGGAAGATTACAAACTACATTTAGGAGATATTCTTTTCAGTATGTTGCCTGCCGGTTCCATCACCGGAGCACCCAAAAAGAAAACGATGCAGATTATCCGTGAGGCTGAAGGATATGAACGTGGATTTTACACGGGCGTAACCGGCTATTTTGACGGAACTAATTTGGATAGTGCCGTGATGATCCGCTTCGTAGAGCAACAACCGGAAGGACTGTATTTTAAGAGTGGCGGTGGCATTACTTTCAAGAGTGATGTCCGCAGCGAATATGAAGAAATGAAACAGAAAGTATATGTGCCGATTTATTGAAACCATACAAGTGCGTGATGGTGAGTTGCAGAATCTTACCCATCATAACAGGAGAATGAATGAGACGCGGAGAGCTGTTTTCGGAGTGTCGGAGCAGTTGGATATCCGGGAATATACAGGAAATTGTCCTGTGGATGGAATCCATAAATGCCGTGTTATTTATGATAAAGAGATATGTGAGGTGGCGTTTTCACTTTATGCAATGAGGCCGGTACATTCACTTCGGTTGGTATATTCCGATACGGTTGATTACCACTATAAAAGTACGGACCGGAAAGAGTTGGAAGCATTGCATTCCCTTCGTGGAAATCAGGATGATGTGTTGATTGTCAGAAATAGCCTTTTGACGGACACTTCCATTGCCAATGTGGCGTTAGAGAAAGAGGGAGTCTGGTATACCCCAACGACTCCCCTCTTGAAAGGAACAAAGCGTGCGTGGTTGTTGGAACAAGGGGTGTTGACGGAATGTAATATTCCGGCAGATGAGATTTACTCTTATTCCCACATCACTTTATTTAATGCGATGATTGATTTCGGATCTTTGGTTCTGGACATTAACCGGGATACGGTTATTCACATTTGATACTCTCTACAGGATTATTTCTTGCCGCCCGGTAACTATTCAAACATACTGTGAGCAGGGTGATGCAGATTGTGAATAGCAGAGGAAGCAGGAAATGGATGATTCCCAGATGTGTGTGATAGGCAAACTGTTGTAACCAGTAGTTCATTGAATAACAGATAACGGGAATAGTCAGCACAAAAGCAATGCCTATATAGCATAAGAATGGACGATTGACAAGCCACAATATCTGCCAGGGGGATGCTCCGTGAATTTTACGGATTCCTATCTCGCGAATGCGCTGACGGATGGCATAATGGGTTATGCCGAACAATCCGAACAGCGTGAGGAACAGGCTGATTGAAGCATACATCAGAAGAATGCGGGAGAAGTCGGTAACTTCTTGATTATAAGACATAAGTATTTTATGAGGAGCTGTATATTCAAACGGAGTATTCGGATACTTTTTCTCCCAAAGTCTACGGATATGATCGATTAGCTCTGCGCGATTCTTTTCATCGAATTGTATAGTCAAAGTAGTGAAATTCTCTTGGGGTGTTTCGTGCAGAAGCATTCTTAGCGGGAAGATATTGTTTGTGAGCGAGTACTTCTTGAAATCTTTTATTACTCCGATGATAGTACCCTTTTCGTTTTCTTCAGGGATGTATTTGGAGATAGGTTGTCCTATCGGATTTTCTCCTGCCGGAACAAGATAGCGGATAAATGCTTCGTTGATTATTGCCGGTATGGGGGTACGAGGTAATAAATTAAATGTCTGTTTTGCATCTGACAGTTCGAGGTTGTATATGGACAAGAAGTCTGGGCAAACCTCGTAGAGTTCCAACATTAGAAGGTCGTTCTCTTCACTCTCTTTGCGTGGTACAGCCATACTAATTGGATAAAGACCTGACTGGGAAGGTACGATACTTTTTACTCCAGCTATAGGTTTGATCTCTTCTATCCATGTCTGCAAAGGGGAGTGCGCAGAGTCACCAATACCAAATTCAATGATTCCTTTATAGCGGCTTCCCTCCTGCTCTATCAAGTCCATCTGGCTACGGATAACCATAAAGGCACTTAGCAAGCCAATAGAGATAATGAATTGCAAAGTAACTAATGCTGCAACAATACGCTGCTTTTTGCGACCAGTGAAGAAACTACGGTAACTGCTTTCGGACAGCATGTGTATCTTCCGACTCATATATTCGGCCGGGACTACGGAAAGAATAATCACAAACAGCAGGATAATCGGAATTACCTGACCGGAGAAGAGATAAGACAATGACAGGTTTGCGATTACTACCGTGTTGAAACTTATCAGTAAGTCGCTCGTTAACAAAATGGACAGGAGGAATGCTGTAATCACCATCAGAAAGGTATCAACAAAGAGCTGCCAACGGATATGACGGTGGGTTGCACCTAAGAGGCTCTCGATATGCAAAGTACGTATTTGCTTTAGTAAACGGGAAAAACTCAGGTTGATGTAGTTGAAACAACCGATGAACAGAATTAATAAGGCGGATAACAGTCCGACGCTTAACAGGGCTTTTTGCCGATGTTCGATGCATTGGTCACTATCTTGCAGGGTGGTATTAAAATAAGATTCCTGCAAGGTCAATGTGCGGTAGTATCCTTTGCCCAATAAGGTCGGGAGTTCGGTTGTTTCAAACCGTTGACGAAAAGCATCGATATCTGTTCCCTGTTTGAGAAGTATCGAACATGTAACTCCTGCTTGAGCTTTGAGACTTGTGAGCATATCTGCTTTCAGCATGCTTTGAGGAGGCAAGTTGAAGACTGCGACAATCCGGTAGGCTTTTCCATCAGACTGTGGCATTTCTAATAGTTTGCCGATACAGTCGGTTGTTCCAAAACAACGTTTGGCTACTTCCTGGCTGATGGCAATGGTTCCGGGATGCGTGAGTGCCTCCTCTACTTTTCCTGCAAGGGTTTCTATCGGAAAGAATTCCTCAAGTGTAGAATCTGCCGATAACAGGTTTAAGTCAGAAAAATCTTCATTGTTTACCCGGATTTTCGCATGTGTAACACTTTGTGTGCGTAGTGCAGCTTCTATTTCAGAAAATTGTGAAATGATTTCCGGTACTGATTCGTGATATACAAATGTGCCCTGCATCTCTTCTTGTGCAAATGGTAGTGTCTGTGTAAGCCGGAGGATGCGGTCGCGATTGGGATTATTGTACTCAATGTTATACTCATACAGAACGAATGCCGTTAACAAATTGGTGCAGGTGATGCCGATGACCAAGCTGACAAGGGAAATGGTAACGAATAATTTGTTTCGCCACCAACTACGCAGGACTATCTTTAGTGTATGCATGTTTCTGATAATAGATATGAATGAAATGATATATTCTCATAGTGATGAGAATCTTTTCTCACTGCGATGAGAAAAAACTCTCACCGTAATGAGAAGAAATTCTCATTACGGTGAGAATAATCCTTTTGCCAGAGCATGAGACTACGAACTTTCTTTATAGACTGACTTCCGTCACTACTTGTCCGTCGAACAGATTGATGATGCGTCCGGCAAATCCGGCATCGTGCTGTGAGTGGGTCACCATGACAATAGTGGTTCCTTCTTTGTTCAGTTCGTTCAGCAACTCCATAACTTCTTTACCATTCTTGGAGTCCAGGTTACCGGTAGGCTCATCGGCGAGAATCAGCTTCGGGTTGGCTACTACGGCACGGGCGATGGCTACACGTTGTTGCTGACCACCGGAGAGTTGCTGTGGGAAGTGCTTGCTGCGATGCGTAATTGCCATGCGTTCCATAGCGGTCTCTACGCGGCGTTTACGTTCGGCGGCAGGGATGCCCATGTAGAGTAATGGCAATTCGA
>OGIE01001029.1_pt1 | contig 40433 bp, 28 predicted proteins | sample 1571581 | NCBI WGS metagenome assembly OGIE01 (sample SAMEA2582021, study PRJEB24529) | metagenome | biome: Human gut stool | place: China | collected 2011 | reverse complement strand
CCCATACCGATACGGTAGTTGTCACCACCCAGCAGTACGACCTTTTCACCCGGCTGAGGATCACCCTTCAAAGCATCGCGCATATTGGCATAACCAACACCACCAGCCAGCATGATCACTTTATCGTAAGCATATTTCTTATTATTCTCTTCGTGTTCGAAAGTCAGTACCGAACCGCAGATCAGCGGCTGGCCGAACTTGTTACCAAAGTCGGAAGCACCGTTGGAAGCCTTGATCAGGATCTGTTCCGGCGTCTGGTACAACCAAGGACGCGGGTCCATGATCTTTTCCCATTCACGAGCACCTTCCGTACGCGGATAAGCAGTCATGTAAACGGCTGTACCAGCGATAGGCAAAGAAGCCTTACCTCCGCCCAGACGGTCACGGATCTCACCACCTGAACCGGTAGCAGCACCGTTAAATGGCTCAACCGTTGTCGGGAAGTTATGTGTTTCAGCTTTCAGAGAGATAACCGATTTATATACCTTTGTTTCATAGAAATCAGGTTTGTCGCCGCTTGCCGGAGCAAACTGTTCGATTACCGGACCTTCATTGAAAGCCACATTATCTTTGTAAGCAGAAACCAGTTTGTTCGGGTTTTCTGCCGATGTTTTCTTAATCAGGTTAAAGAGAGAGCTTTCTTTCTCTTCTCCGTCGATAACGAATGTACCGCCGAAGATCTTGTGACGGCAGTGTTCCGAATTTACCTGTGCAAAACCGTACACTTCGCTGTCGGTCAGCTTACGTTCCAGCTTCTGGCTTACTTCGTTCAGGTAAGACACCTCTTCAGCACTCAGCGCCAGCCCTTCCTGTTGGTTGTAAGCTGCAATATCTTCGATATAAACAATCGGATCCGGTTGTTTACTGATCGTGAAGATATCCTGGTTCAGTCCGTTGTAAATGCGTTGCAGCATCGGGTCGTGGTCTGCCTCACCGGAAGATACAGGGAAGTATTCTTCGATACGTGAGATACCGCTCAATCCCATATTTTGGGTGATTTCCACGGCATTAGTACTCCACGGGGTGATCATTTCCCGGCGGGGACCAACATACCAGCCATCCAATGTTTCCGATTGAACGGGAGTTGCTTCACTAAACAACCAAACGAGCTTTTGAACATCTTCAGGAGAGAAAGCATGTGCCGCCTCAACAGCCAGCACCGTCTTTGTTGGAGATTGAAAGAATAGAATCATATCGTCGATTTATTAAGATATTCCAATAACAGACTGCAAAGATAGTAAATATGTAGCAGATAAAAATATTCATCTTTACATTATTAAATTTACAACCCTTCTCTCAGCATCTTTTTCTGTGGCAGGAAGAAACGTTCTATCAAACGAGAATCATCGGTTACTATTTCAGCAATCGTTTTCATTTCATAAAAATTGACGACAAACGCCCCTCTACTATGAATCGATCAATTACATTTATATATAATAATGAGAGGATTACTATCTTCGTCCATATCACGATAGACAGCTGGAGCTTGTTCATTAAAATAGTTCAAATCTTTCAGATCTTGAATTTCTCCACCTGATAAAGTCTGAACATATATATTCTCTTTTGCATAATAGTATAATGGCCAAATAGGAACACCATTATCAATATCATTTTTAACGCCTAAAACTCTTGTTATTTTTGGTGCATAACTTTTTGTTTGTTTTCTACTTTTATTATACCGCAAAACGGTACCACCTCTATCACTTGCATATCTCAAATATAAACAAGAGTCTGTTTCAAAAAAGCCCTCTCTATTAATAAATAGATAATTCAAATTATTCCCATCAAGAGAATTTGTATAATATTTAGAAGAGTAAGCCAATTGATAAATTTCTCCTCTGATAGGATTTTTTAAGTCCAAATAATAAGCAGGAACAATTGTATCTCGCATTGCCCTATAAAGGATATTAATACCTCCGATTTTGTACAACACACTGTTTTTATGAGAAAAAAAGAACACGCGTCCTAATCTGCAATTTTCAAGATCGCATTGTTTTACATACGATTTTCTTGAATAATACTTTTTCCCCAGAATATCAAACATACCAGAAACATAATTCAATGAATCAGTCAAAGGAATTATAGATTCCTTAAAAGTAAAAAACACCTCATCACCTAAAGGTAACATAACTCTTATTTCATCGAACGGATATTCCAAATTTCCTAAAAACTTTCCTTCAAAAGAAAAAACGGCTATACTATGTTTTCTTCTAAACTGCATTACATAGACCTTTTCTCTATATTCATCTACAAATATATGATGTGGATTAACCTGTTCAGGACCTTCACCAACCCTGGCGATTACTTTGATAAAATTACCTTTCCGATCATATTTCATTATTCCTCCATCATGAGAGAGCATTAAAAACATATAATCCTTTGTAAAAGCGATATCTATTATCTTTCCGATTATCTTTTTATTATCAATACGAACATACTCTATACTCTTAAATTCATTTTTTATCGATATATCATCATTATTATGTTGTGTATCACGCACTTTTACCACATCAGTTATGGTTGACAATTCAGCAGGATCTTCTATTATCATTTCCATACGTTTTTTATCACCTTGTTCATGACAAGACAATATTACTAAATGAACAAGTAGCACAACAGCAAACCAAAAGAGTTTCACGCATTTCATAATTAATCAAGATTTAAGCGACAGAAACGTCTTAATTCAAAGTCTCGGTCACAATTTACTGATTAATTTTATCTTAACAAAAAATAGCATCCAAGAAATTATGATATTTTACATCCACAACATACACAAAGACTACTACACGGTCTCAAACAACACATTCATAACAAATTAGCCCAGTTATATCATTATAAACTCCCCCAAAGATATAAAGTCACCTTAGTGATAAATACTCCATTTTTTAGTTCTCCATAAGCACAACCACAGATTTGTCATCGGGTGAAATTAAGACTTCGGTTTAGAGGAGAATGATGCTTATTTTCGTTATCTTACCAAGGAGAAAATTACCAGTGGGAAATGATGTCACAAGTTGTACGATGGGAAAATAGAAATGGCCTCAGTAAAGGTATTGTGTCACAAGATCTTCCTCATGCAACGATTTATTCCCAGATTAGGGATTGAACCCTACAAAGAAATAAATCGAAGACTATGGGAAGAGAAAATTAAATTTGCAGCAATTACAGCATAAATGTTAATTGAATATAGCACAAACCAAATTTAAATACTTTTTAAAGTAATACTAATATGCACTCGCATCATTCATACTGGAATTGCTGAGAATATACACCTGTGTATAGCTGCTTATACAAAGACATTTACAATTACAAGCACCTTTCAAAGCATTCAGTTCACGTTTCTCTAATTCAGCCTTTCTGAATTCATGTAATTTAAGCTTACCTAAAGTTTTCATTTTCTTTAATGGTATTAAGATTAATAAGAGATTTTAACATGTAACAAAGTTAACATTCGATTTAAAATCACAATTAGCCCAATTGAGTCTATTTAGGTTTTCTCTACTTTTATTATTCTAAGTCCGAGATTATGTTTTACCTTTTTTTGAAGAAGCATCAATGTTCTTTTGCCTCAGCATCCTGTTTTGGACTGTCACTTTTCCGGTAAACAGTGCATACTGAACAAATATTGTTTCATACTAATGAAACACTTGTTCCACTATGGAGAAACAACTGTTTCATTAGGGAGAAACAAAATCTGGCTTATATACTTTTACCACTCATATTGCTCAACATATTCATCGAATACGGGAGCTTCCTGAAGACCTCTTTGAAGGAACAATTGCCGGATATACTCCTGTTGCTCGGGAGTAAAAAGACGCTCTTTACGCCAAAGCCGGTAAAAATGCGTTCGTCCGAAATAGGTTAACATCTCTTGTTTGATGGCTATTGCATCATTATGTGGAATATACGCCAGCAAATTTGTCATACCCAAAGCAAATTGTTCCAATTGGTCGGCCTTAAAGTAGGGACAATCTTCATTGGCAGGATTCGTTTGTGCAGGATTAACAAAGGTAACAGTCTTACGCTCAATCGGTATATGCTGGGCAGCCCTGCTACGAAGACACCTATCAGCTTGTTTGCATTGTCTGTTCATACAATGAGCAAACTTATACGGCAGTAAATTGTAATCAAAGTCTTTATCCATAGTGCATATCGTTTTAACAAAAATACGCTTTATTATTTAACTACAAGACAATTGCAGCATAAATATGGCATTTAGCCCGAATTATAAAGCTTTCCTGCGGTAAGATACAATCAGTTCTGGTTCAGCAAGAAGTAAATCAGTCCGGACATCAGCCCGGTTTGTGTCAGATGGGTACGGATATCGGACAAGGCTTTAGTTATATGTTTCTCTACGGTTTTTTCACTGATATTCAAGAGGAATGCAATTTCTTTATTCTTCATATTTTCTTCACGGCTTAACAAGAATACTTTCTTTCGTTGCTCCGGAAGCGTCTTGACAAAAGATGATATTTCCTCTTCTATCTCTTTCAAAAGCAGATTATCATGCTGGTTATAGGAAAGGATCTCGTAGTCGATCAGTTCATCCAGATTATCGGTATGGTCGACACGGCGCTGAACCAGCACAGAATTAAGATGATTGATCGACCGGTTGTAAGTAGCACGATACAGATAAGGCTTTACCGGTTCCTCAAAATCGATCTCGTTCCGGTTAACCCATAAAGCCATGAAAACATCCTGGACAATATCCTCACTTACATTCCAATCGTTTACATATCTGTAAGCATAAGTTACCAAAGAACGAAAATAACGTTCGAAAAGCTCCTGGAACAGCATCAATTCTCCTAATCCGTTTTCCTCCTTATCATACTGATTTCTACCTATGGTTTGCATTCAACGATCCCCTATTCAAAAATATTTCTGTAAAAATAGGCTTTTTTTTCATCATCGAGGTAGGGATAACCGGTTTTGTTTTGTGATAGGTATAAGAAGAAGAGTATTACAGAAATAACAGGGATACACAGAGCGGATGGAAAACATCATATTAAAATATTTACAACAAACGGCGAGTACGGAAGAAAAAAAACAGCTACTCGACTGGCTACGGGAAAGCGAAGGGAATAAAAAAATATTCTCCGGTCTGCGGGATATCTGGCTGGCTTCCGGGAACATTCCGCCACAAACGGCAGAGTATTCCGAAAATGCTTTCCGGCAGTTCAAAGAGAACGTACAACAATATGAAAAGAAAAAAAGGCAGACCAGCTACCGGTTACGTCCTTTATTACGTATCGCAGCTTCAGTCGCCCTCATCCTGGCATGTTCTGCAGGCGGATATTTTATCGGCAGGCAGACACCGGATATCGTATATAGAGAGAAAGAAGCTGTTGTTATAAACCAGGCTATTATGGGGAAAGACAGCAAAGGATCGGTCACGCTGCCCGACGGAAGTATCGCCTGGCTGAATGCAAACAGCAAACTGGTTTATCCGGAAAAATTCTCCGATAAATACAGAAAGGTGAAGCTGGAAGGTGAAGGATACTTTGAAGTAAAAAGAGACGAAAAGGCTCCTTTTTATGTGGAGACCAACCAGATGACCGTCAATGTACTGGGAACCAGTTTCGATGTAAAAGATTATCCGAACAAGACCAATAGCGAGACAACCCTGCTTACCGGAAAAGTCGAGATACACCTGCCCGGCAATCCCGATGCGATCCTTCTGAAACCGGATCAACGGCTGACTGTCGACAAACAGACAGGAGTTCATCAAATAAAACAGGTAGATGCATCCGAATACATCTTATGGATCAATGACAAACTGATCTGTCAGGATGAGAAATTGTCCGTCGTTCTGCATAAGATAAAGTTATGGTACGGTATGGAACTGGTCTGCCAGCAAGGTACTCCGGTCGATCAACGCCTGTCGCTGACCATCCGGAAAGAGTCTCCCGATGAGATATTCAAACTATTGGAAATGATCGTTCCGATCCGTTATTCCATCAAAGACGATATAATCTATGTGAAGCCTAAAAAATAATACGAATCAATAAAAATGAAATGCCTATGAAGTAAACAAACAGGGAAGTATAAAAACAGTCCAGGCAAATGCTGGTAACATCTGCCTGGTAATGTGAAACAAACTGTTCTCTAAACTTAGAAATGAGAACAATAAGTTAAATTTAAAACAGTACAAATGTATGAAAAAAATTTCCACGGGAAGGAATGTTATCTCCTTTCTTAACATTAATTCATTTAGAAAAATGAAGCTAATACTATTACTTATAAGCTTTTGCTTCTTCCAGCTTTACGCAGTAAGCACCTATGCACAAAACACTAAAATAAGCCTGGAATTATCCGGTGTAAAGCTCAGCGAAGCAATTAAAACGATTGAAGAAAAGACACCGTTCGTCTTTTTCTACAATAATTCGGACATCGACATGAACCGGCAGGTCAGCCTGAATGCCAAAGATGCCAGTATCAAAGAAGTTCTGAACCAGTTACTATCGTCCAACAATTACAGGATAGAGAATTATAAAATTGTCCTGCTTGCCGATAAACCTCAGCAGGAAGGGAAAATCACCGGAAAAGTACTTGATGAAACCGGACTGCCCATTATCGGAGCCAACGTGATAGATAAGAAAACCAATAGCGGGACGATTACCGATCTGGATGGCAAATTCACGATCGACGCACCCCAGAATGCTGTGCTGACTGTCTCGTTCATCGGATACATTTCACAGGAGATCCATCTGAAAGGACAGAAAGAACTGACGGTCACACTCAAGGAAGATTCGCAACTGATAGACGAAGTCGTAGTAGTCGGTTTCGGTACCCAGAAGAAAGTAAACCTGACCGGTGCCGTAGCCTCCGTCAATCTGTCCGAAACACTGGGCGACCGTCCGATAGCCAATGTCACGGCAGCCTTGCAAGGAGCCACACCGGGATTACAGATCGGTTCGGAGACCGGAACACCCGGCGATGCGATGAGCTATAATATCCGTGGTACGACTTCCATCAACGGAGGTACTCCGCTCGTACTGGTGAACAATGTCCCTATGGATATCAATATGATCGACCCACAAGAGATCGAGTCGGTATCCATATTGAAAGATGCAGCATCCGCAGCCATCTACGGGGCGAGAGCGGCATTCGGGGTAATTCTGATCACAACCAAACAAGGGAAAAAAGACTCTGCCCCGAAATTCAATTACAACAATAATATATCTTTCTCCAAAGCGTTGGAACTGCCCCAAAAGGCAAGTCCGCTGGAATCGGTCCTGGCTTATAAGGAAATGGGCTGGCCGAACGACACTTATGTGGACGGCAAGAATATTACTCAATGGGAAGGATATATCCGCGATTACATGAGCGATCCCGGCAAATACCCGAAAGGATATATCTTCGATGAAAAAGGGAATCTTTTCCTGATGAAGGAACGGAACATGTTCGATGATATGACCGACAATTTCGGTTTTATGCAGAACCACAGCATGTCCGTATCCGGCGGTAGCGAGAAAACGGTTTATCGTATCGGTGTCGGTTACACCGGAGAAGACGGTATCCTGATCACCGACAAAGACAGTTACGACCGACTCAACCTGTCTACATTCATGGGCGTAGATGTCAACTCATGGCTGACAACACAACTCGACCTGAAATATGGCAACTCGAAGCAGAACAAAGTGGAAGCCGGAGGACGTAATACCGTATGGGTGGCAGCAATGAATCTGCCCTCCTATCAGAACAACGAAGATTATGAGCAGGACGGGATTACATATGCCCCGGAGTCACCAGCCACTTATATCCGCTACGGCGAACCGCGTAAGATCAAACAAAACGATCTCCGTGTATTGGGACGCGTTATACTGACGCCCTTAAAAGGCTTACGTATTACCGGGGAATATACATATAACCGTACTTCCTCGCAAAACAAGTTCTATAAGAATAAATATCAGTATATCGGATTGAACTTTACCGGGGTTCTGAACAGCACGGAAAATTCCAGTTATGCAGTTACCTCCAAATACACGGATTATAATGCCGTCAACTTATTCGCAAATTATGATATGACATTCGGTAAACACGATATCTCCCTGATGGGCGGATACAATCAGGAATCAAGCCATACCGAATCCCAGTATTCATACCGGACAGACGTTGTAGTCGGTTCGCTTCCGTCATTGTCTTTATCGACCGGAACACCAATAACCAGCGATGCGTTCGAAGAATTCGCTATCCGCGGATTATTTTACCGGGTCAACTACAGTTATGCCGGAAAATACCTGTTCGAAGCCAACGGACGTTATGACGGGACTTCGCGTTTCCCCAAAAACAGCCGTTTCGGTTTCTTCCCCTCTTTCTCTGCCGGTTGGAGGGTTTCGGAAGAAAGTTTCATGCAAGGGATGAACAGTTATCTTTCCAACCTGAAGCTGAGAGCATCCTGGGGGTCTATCGGTAACCAGGTTATCCTGAAATCCGATAATACGCCGGACAACTATCCGTATATCCCGGATATGAACGTTTATCTCTCCAGCTGGCTGGTAGACGGACAGAAGATCACGACACTGGGAGCACCCGCTATGGTCAGCAGCAGTTTCGGTTGGGAAAAGGTATATACGCTCGATTTCGGCTTCGACCTGGATCTGTTCGACAATAAACTGAATACGACTTTCGACTGGTATCGCCGCGATACCAAAGGAATGTTGGCTCCGGGAATGGAACTACCGGGAGTTGTCGGCGCCAGCGCAGCAAAGCAAAATGCAGCAGACCTGAAAACGTATGGATGGGAACTGAAGATCAACTGGCGTGACCAAATCGGACAGGTAGGTTACCGGGTAGGTTTCAATCTGTATGACTCACAATCGGAAATCACAAAGTACGATAATGAAGCGGGACTTATCGGATCGAACATCTACCGCAAAGGCATGAAGTTGGGAGAAATATGGGGATACGTCACCGACCGTTTCTATACGGAAGACGATTTCAATGCCGACGGAACCCTCAAACCGGGTATCCCGATGTTCAAAGGAGCCGGGAAAGTGTATCCGGGAGATATCCTTTATAAGAACTTCGATGAAGATACCGAATATATCTTCCAGGGAGAAAATACGGTTTACAATCCCGGAGACCAGCGTATCATCGGAAACAACACGCCCCGTTACCAATATGGCATCACAGCCGGTGTAACATACAAAGGTTTCGACTTATCCATCTTTCTACGCGGAGTAGGCAAACGGGATTACTGGCGTACAGACCAGATGGCATGGCCTACCGGCGGCTGGGGAAGTCTGTTCAAGGAAACACTCGACTTCTGGACACCGGAAAACACGGATGCGTATTTCCCCAGAGTCTATTCGCAGGACCAGACCAATACATCATTCAACAGAAAGGTGCAGACCAAATATCTGGCGAACGCAGCGTATCTGAAAATACAGAATATCACTTTGTCTTATACACTTCCGAAAAGCTTCTGCCAGAGGATCTATATGGACAATATCCGGGTATTCGTCAGCGGCGAGAACCTGCATACCTGGGACCATCTGCCCGAAGGTCTGGAATCGGATATGCTTTCTAAAGGAGCCTGGGAATATCCTTTCATGAAAAAGTATTCACTGGGTATAAATGTTACTTTCTAAAATAAACGGTACGATTATGAAAACATTCAAAATAATATTCGGATTACTCCTTATTCTCGGATTTTCAGGTTGCATGAACAACGACTTCCTGGAAAGATATCCGCTGGGGAATCCTACGGCAGAAACCGTATTCAAGTCATACGACAATTTCAAAACATATGCATGGGGCTTGTATGAAACGTTCCCGGCACTCAGCTATGGAGAAACCAACACGGATAATATATCCTATAACTCCACACGCGGTTCGGGAGAAACGGATTGGATCAGAGGGATCGTCGTACCTCCTTCCAATACAACCAATACGCCCTGGGCACAATATTCGTTCATACGCCGGGTAAACCTGATGCTGGATCATATCGAGAGCTCGGAAATGAGTGAAACGGAAAGAGAACACTGGCGCAGTGTCGGTTACTTCTTCCGCTCCTATCGTTACATGACGTTACTATCTGCCTACGGTGGTGTGCCCTGGGTGGATCATGTGTTGGCGGACGATGAAACGGATATCATTTACGGTGCGAGAGAATCGCGCGATGTAATTGCCAACCATATTCTGGAAGACCTGCAGTACGCCGAACAGCATATCAACCAGAACGGCGACGGAGCCAATACGATCAATCGGGTAGTGTTACAGACATTACTATCCCGTTTCTGTTTGTTTGAAGGAACCTGGCGAAAATATCACGCCCTTCAGGAAGCCGATAAATTCCTGCGGGAATGTAAACGGGCTTCCGAAGAGGTATTGAAAGTATATCCGAACATACACAGCAACTATGACGATTTGTTCAACTCTCTGTCGTTAAACGGTATACCTGGAATTATCCTGTACAAAGCTTATTCGAACGAAGCGGGTGTAGTACATGCCACCAGTATCGGGGGAACTACGGCACAATCATTCTATAACGTGACCAGAGACATGGTAGACAGTTATTTATGTTCAGATGGAAAACCCCGTTGGAACAGTCCGATGTATCTCGGTGATAAAGATATATACAATGAATTCAGTAACAGGGATCATCGTCTCTGGTTACATGTCACACCTCCTTACGTAGTCGATCGTTCGGAATCGACCACTGCCTGGGATAACAAATGGAAATTCACAAACAACCCGAAGGACAGGAGTTTCATTGACAGTATTAATATGATCGTCCCGGCAGAACGTCAGAAAACATTGCCTTTCCGCCAGGGATACGACGGAGGTATTTTAGGAGAAAATCCGCATTTTGATTTTTATCTGAATGGTCAACCCTGGTACAAATCTGCTTTCGGATATAATAACTGGAAATATTTCAATACCTACCTGAGCATGGGTTCACAGAGGAACGAAGAAACGGATATGCCGATCTTCCGGGTAGAAGAAGTCATGTTGAATTATGCCGAGGCAATGGTCGAGCTGGGAGAATTTACCCAGGCGACAGCCGATATGACGATCAATAAAATACGTTCAAGAACGAACGTTTCTCCGATGACCGTTTCACAAATAAACGAAAGCTTCGACCCGAAAAGGGATCTGGGCAATGCCAGTTACAGCGGAGATTATGCCGTATCGCCGCTCCTGTGGGAAGTCCGCCGCGAAAGACGTATCGAGCTATTTGCCGAGAACTTCCGTTTCGACGATCTCAGAAGATGGAAAAAATGCCAGTATGCCATGAAGAAAAAGCTCGGGCAATATGTCCGGAAATCCGATTTCCCGGATGGTACGGCTGTTACTATCGACGGAGGTGCGGAAGAAGGTTATCTGGAATTTCATCCGGCACCCGGCAAACTTTGGCCGGAATATTACTATCTTTATCCGATTCCTTTAAATCAGATGGTATTAAACCCGAATATCAAACAGAATCCGGGTTGGGAATAATTTATAAGATCTAAAATACTAACAAAGCTGTCTGATAAGTATGAAAAAACAATTTGTCAGGCAGCTTTACTTTATCCGTATGTCATGAAATATGTAATTGTCATCATTCTTATGCTTCACACGTTGTGTCTACCGGCACAGACGATCATTCCTTCTCCGGAAAAGATCGTACAAAGCGCGATGGAGAGTTTCAGACAAAAAAACAAATGAACCTGTTTATCGGTGGAACAAAACCGGATTGTCTGGAGTACCTGCAAAACGAATTGTTGAGAACATCCGAACTAAACCAAGTCAACGGTAAAGCAGAGGCCGATATCCGGATGATCACGGACACCAGCCTCGTAACCGAGGCCTATCGGTTGCAGATTACACCTGATTATATCGAGATCCGGGCAGCCGGAAATGAAGGTTTCTTTTATGCTATGCAATCACTACGACAACTGGCTTCCGGGCAAAACGGGACTTTGATCTTCCCCTGCCTGAAAATAGAAGACAGTCCGCGGATTGGTTTCCGGAGCTTTCTACTGGATTCCGGCCGCCAGTATCAGAAAGTATCGACTATAAAGAAGTACATCGACATGGCCGCCATGCTGAAAATGAACTATTTCCACTGGCATCTGACGGAGGGACTCGGATGGCGTATCGAGATCAAGCGATATCCGCGCCTCACACAAACAGGTGCTTTTGTAGGGAAAGGGCCTGAACAGCAAGGTTTCTATTCACAGGAAGAAATAAAAGAAGTCGTCAACTATGCTGCCGGGCGCTGCATTACCATCATCCCGGAAATCGATATGCCGGGACATGCCGAAGCGGCATTGGTCGCCTATCCTGAATTAGGTTGCTTTGGCGATACGATAGAAGTTCCGGAAAACGGTTTTACAAAAAATATCTTTTGTGCAGGTAAAACACATACACTGGACTTCCTGAAGAACGTTCTCGATGAGGTCTGTGAACTCTTCCCTTCCACATATATTCATTTAGGAGGCGACGAGGCACCTAAAGGCAATTGGGATATTTGTCCTGACTGTCGGCAACGCATCAAACAGTACGGTCTGAAAGACAGTCATGACCTCCAGCTCTGGTTTGCCGCAACAATGGCCGATTATCTGAAGGCCAAAGGTAGAAAAGCGGTCTTTTGGGGAGATGTCGTTTACCATGACGGATATCCGTTGCCCGACAATACGGTTATCCATTGGTGGAACTGGAGAGGACACAAAGATAAAGCGCTCCGGGAAGCAGTCAAAAGAGATCTTTCCGTTATTTGCGGAACCAATTACTATACGTACCTGAACTTTCCGCTTACTCCCTGGAATGGATACGAAGAACAGAGAACTTTCGATATAAAGGATGTATATACAGCTAATCCCTCCTATATAAAAGATAAGAATTCCTGTTTATTAGGAATGAGCTGTGCTTTATGGACCGATCATGGGGTCAGGGAACATATGATCGACAAGAGACTATTTCCCCGTATCCTGGCTATAGCCGAACAGATGTGGAACCGGAACGAACCGGAAACTTTTGAAGTATTCTACGAAAAGGTAAAAAGCCAAAAAGGCTGGTTTGAAAAACAGGGATATCTTTTCGGACCCGGATTAAAAGAAGAAATTACCAGCGATTTCAGTTGGGATTAACTAAAAACAGAAGAAAATGAAAAGTATAAAATTATTGGCAGGCCTGATCTGCATAACAGGTTTATCTTCCTGTCAGAAAAAAGAAAGCCGCCCTAACATCATCTATATATTGATGGATGATATGGGCTATGGCGATCTGCAATGTTACGGCCAGCAAAAGATAGAGACACCGAATATAGATCGTTTGAGAAACAATGGCATCAAACTGACACAACATTACACGGGTTCGCCGGTCTCCGCTCCGGCCCGATGTGTGTTGATGACCGGCTTACACTCAGGACACACGCAGATCAGAGCCAACGATGAACTGGCATCTCGGGGAGCGGTCAACAGCCACGACTCCATGTATGTCCATCCGGAACTGGAAGGACAATTTCCTCTGAAAGCCGGAACAATGACGATCGGGCGGATGATGCAAAATGCAGGATATACCACCGGATGCTTCGGGAAATGGGGATTGGGATATCCTGGCTCGGAAGGTGTTCCAGGCAAACAGGGGATCGACCAGTTTTATGGTTATAATTGCCAAAGACAGGCACATACGTATTACCCGGCCTTTCTCTGGAAAAACGATGAACGGGTTTATCTCGACAATCAGGTACGTGATCCGCATCTGACCAAACTCGACGAAGGAGCAGATCCCTATGACGAAGCAAGTTATAAGAAATACACGCAGAACGAATATGCCAACGATCTCATCTTTGACGAAATGATCCAATTTGTAGATCAGAATAAAGAACAACCTTTCTTCCTGCTCTGGACCACTCCGCTCCCACACGTCTCGTTGCAGGCACCCGAACATTGGGTAAAATATTATGTCAACAAATTCGGGGATGAAGAACCTTATACCGGAAACAAAGGATATATGCCTTGCAGGTATCCGCATGCAACTTATGCAGCTATGATCAGTTACTTCGACGAACAGGTCGGCAAACTGGTAGAGAAGTTGAAAAAAGAGGGACTATATGAAAATACCCTGATCATTTTCACTTCAGATAACGGTCCGACATTCAACGGAGGTTCCGATTCACCCTGGTTCAACAGCGGAGGATTATTCAAATCGGAATACGGATGGGGGAAATGTTTTCTCCATGAAGGAGGAATACGCATACCGGCTATCGTCTCCTGGCCGGGAAAGATCAAAGCCGAAACAGAGTCCGACCATATCTGTGCATTCCAGGACGTCATGCCTACTTTAGCCGAAATTGTCTCTATCGAATGTCCTCCGACCGACGGTATCAGTTTCCTGCCAACCTTATTAGGAAAGTCCTCCAAACAAAAGGAGCATGAATACCTATACTGGGAATATCCGGATCCGGTTATCGGGAATAAAGCCATACGATGGGGAAAATGGAAAGGGATCATCACTAATATCCGGAAAGGAAACACTACCATGCAACTCTTTGATCTGGAGAACGATTTACAGGAGCTTCATGATGTTGCCGCCGAACATCCGGACATCGTCGGAAAGATGAATGAATGGATGATCGAGTCCGGCACTGTTCCGGAAAATCCGAAGTTCAGATTCTAGTAAAAGAGATCATTCCGATATGGAATTCTGTTCTTGTCGGAATGATCTCCGATTAACGAACTACGTATCATAAAATGCAGTTTTAATCAAACTTTTTCTTTTTAATAACAAACGATCTGTATATTTGTATCCAATAACAAAGAGATATTAAATCTATCTATTAATGGATTCTGCCACCGAAAAGGGATACATAGAGGCTGTTAGCAAGGGGGATGAACAGGCATTCGAGTCATTGTTCCTGCATTACTTTCCACGGATAAAAGGATTCATCAGCGGGATTCTGCAAAACGAGGAAGAGGCAGAGGATATTTCACAAGATATTTTCGTTTCGATGTGGCAAAACAAAGACCGATTAACCGGCATTGAAAATCTGAACGCTTATCTGTTCCGTATTGCTAAAAATACTGTTTTCCGCCATATCGAGCGGTCTCTGTTATTCAGGGATTATCAGCAACAACAAGCCGAACGTTCCTCATTTTCATCCGCCAACAATGAAACTATTGAAGAAGAAATATATGCAAAAGAACTGGAATATCTCATTTCTGTTGCCGTCGAAAAAATGCCGTCCCAACGAAAGCAGATTTATAAAATGAGCCGTATGGAAGGATTATCCAACGACGAAATCGCCGAACGGCTTGTGATCAGTAAACGGACGGTAGAAAATCATCTTACACTGGCATTAGCCGACATCCGTAAACTGATCGGATTCTTCATTATTACATATTTCGGAAATATCACTTAAAAACAGCTGATCATGAAAAAAACAGGTTCATTCATTACTGCATCATTTATATTGATGCTTATTACATTCACCTTACAGGCTAGCGGATTAAAAGTTTTGTTTATAGGCGATTCCATAACCGATGGAAATTGGGGAGGCGGTGATGGTAAACCCTCTTCAGAACGAGCTTTATGGGATATGAATCATATATACGGTCATGGATTCATGTTCCTGTGTGCCTCACATTATATGGGCAATTACCCGGAATACGAATACGAGTTCTTCAACAGGGGGATCAGCGGCAATTCACTCTATGACCTCGAAAAACGTTGGCAGGAAGATGTGTTGGATATTAAACCGGATATCTTGTCGGTTCTTGTCGGCATCAACGATGTCTACAGATATCAGCATGGCGATAAAGCATCCCCTTTCGATTTCAATGCCTGGGATAAGAAATACCGTGAACTGCTCGACAAAGCCAGACAAGAAAACCCGGATCTTAAAATTGTACTTGCATCTCCTTTTGTAGCTCCAACCGGAAAAATGGGAGAAAATGCAGATTTCGAAGAATATAACCGGATAGTACGCCACTGCACAACAATCGTTGAAAAGATCGCCGCAGATTATGATGCGATTTACCTGCCTTACCAACAAATGTTCGACAAAATATTAAAGACTACCCCCACGACGCAAAACACCTACTGGATATGGGATGACATCCATCCTACAGCAGCCGGACATCAACGCATGGCAGACATGTGGATCAAACAGGCGGACGAAAAGAAACTCCTGCATCCGTAAGCCAATAAAAATATTTTGAAAAAAAAATCATTTCTGACTGTGTGTATTTTCTGCTTCACGTATCTAATATATAAAACAGAAAATATACACAGATGTCGAAAACATATAAAATATTACATAATCTGGTCAACCATACTCTCCCCCCGGAACTCCGGAACAGAATATGGCAGTGGATGGTAACTCCTTCCGAACTAAAAGAAAAAGAGGAGGCTCTTCTTTCCATCTGGGAAGATATACCGACAGAGGCAACCTCTAATACCTACCACTCACTGAAGGCGACACTGAAAAAAATCAAACAGCAGCCATCAGCCAAACAGTTTAATTTACTCCCTAAACTAATGCGCATTGCTGCAGTCTTAATAATACCGATCTTATCAGTAACAGCTTCCTACTTATATATCAGGAATTATTATTCGGAGCCGGAAATAATCCAATGCTTCGTTGCGGAAGGAGATACACAAGAACTTACGCTGCCTGACGGATCAAAGGTTAATATAAACTCCGGCAGTCTGCTTCTTTACCCTAAAGAATTCAAAGGAGATACCCGCTCCATTTACCTGGTCGGAGAAGGAAACTTCTCCGTCAAAAAAGATAAAGCGCATCCTTTCATCGTAAAGACAAGTCACTTAAAAGTAGAAGCGCTAGGCACAAAATTCAATGTTCAGGCTTACTCCGAAAGTGAAAAGATCATTACGACACTTGAGAACGGCGCAATAAAAGTGGATAAAATCAACGAAGATAACAACTCTTTCATTTTAGCTCCCGATGAACAGTTAGAATATAATCTACGTACCGGAACTTTTGAAAAAAGAGTCATCAATGCGGCCAACTATTCCGGTTGGACCAGAGGAGAACTTAATTTCATAAATCTGCCATTGAAAGAAATTCTGTCAACGATTCAACGGGAATATGCCGTACAATTTGTCATAAACCCACGATTATTCACTCCTGATCTATATACTATAAAATTTAATCAGCATGAGAATATCGATAACATCATGCGCATATTGACACTTACCGTAGGTGGATTAAATTATGAAATAGAGGACAATATAATAACGATTCATTCACTAAAAAAGAAAGGAGTTTGACAAATGAATAAAAAAGGGACCGGAGAAAATTGCGACACCTTTTCCGGATCCCTGAAATCAACAATCAACATTTAAAAAATCTTAGGGATCTTAAATTTAGTAATCATTGATTAATATACAAAAGTATGAAATTAAACTATCAAATGAGTAAGAAAATGCTCTTAAATTTTCGCAAAATATTAATATTAGCTTTGTTAGCCTTATGTACGAATACTGTTAGCTGGGGACAAAACCAACGAATAACAATTGCGAGTGAAAACAAAACCCTGCTTCAGATATTTGAAGAGATAGAAAAACAAACAGGTTTGAGTATTGCATACAACCAAACAAAACTGGATGTAGACAAACAAATAGGACAAAAATTCAATAACAAAAGTTTATCTTCCGTTATGACTGAAGTGCTTAAAAACACAGGTTTTTCCTATCGGATCGAAGGTAAGCATATCATCATTACTCCGGCTAAAGCCAGGCAATCCGAAGCGGCACAAGCCACCGGTAATGCGAAAAAAGTATCCGGAGTCATCCTCGATGCGACCGGATTTCCGATCATTGGTGCAAATGTAGTCATTAAAGGGACTACCAATGGAGTAATCTCCGACCTGGATGGAAATTTCGCTTTGGAAGTTCCACAGGGTAGCAAGCTACAAATATCATATATCGGTTACCTGACCAAAGAAATCACTATCGACGGTAATAATACAAACTACAACATACAACTACTTGAAGATTCCCAGGCATTGGATGAAGTGGTAATTGTTGGATACGGCTCCGAGAAAAAAGTAAATGTAATCGGATCTATCGCCCAGATTGGTGGTGACAAAGTCACAAACCGGCCGACCTCCATGTTATCGAATGCTCTGGCCGGACAAATGGCCGGAGTTACAGTTATTCAACGTTCAGGCCGTCCAGGTAATAATGGAGCAGAAATCCGGATCCGCGGCGTAGCTTCTTTCGGCGGTGAAGATTCCAGCAAAGCGGATGCCCTCGTATTGATCGATGGGATCCCCGGGTCTCTGAACGACATCAATGCAGAAGATGTAGAAAGTATCTCCGTCCTGAAAGATGCTTCCACAGCAGCCATATACGGAGCACGTGCTGCTAACGGAGTTATTCTGGTTACAACCAAAACAGGTAAGGAAGGAAAAATAAGTATCAGCTATAACGGATACATAGGATTCAATCAGCCGACAGAACTTCCTGAATTTGTAGATACCTGGCGTTATGCAGAATTATTGAATGAAGCTAAAGGTACCGAATTTTATAGTAAAAGTGAAATACAAAGACTAAAAGACGGTAGTGATCCCGACCTATATGGCAATCACAAATACCTGGATGAAATATTCAGTAGAAAAGGAATACAAACCGGGCATGACCTGACATTGAACGGAGGAACATCGAGTAACCGTTATCTGCTTTCTTTCGGTTATCTGCATGAAGACGGTATTATCGAGAAAAACAATTACGAACGTTTCAATACCCGGTTGAACCTCGTTACGGATATTCTCTCTAATCTGACCATTACGACGCGTCTGTCAGGAGTTTATGCCACAAGAAAAGAACCGACAGCAGATGGCACAAGTACTATGTTGGATATGGTAGGGGCAGCCATACGTACTCCCGGTTTATGGGCCACCAGACTTTCTAACGGAGAACTGGGACTGGGTAATAAATCCAACGGAACCCCGGCAACACCCCTTTATACCAATTCTTTTTTCGAAGAACCGGATTTTAAAGTAAATGCCAATATCCGTCTGGATTACAGTCCGATCAAAGATCTGAAATTATCCGCTATCGGAGGATTCAATTATCAGAATCAAGAACAACGAACGTATAAAGCCTCATGGGTTTTAGAAGGGAAAAACGTTGGAACTTCTTCTCTCAAACATGAAATGTTGAAAACTATTTATAAAACATTTCAGGCTACCGCTGAATACAATAAAACATTCGGAGAACACTCGTTTGGGATTTTAGCCGGTTATTCATGGGAAGACCAGTCTTATCGCACATTGAACGGCTATCGGGACAAATTCCCGGGCAACGACCTTCCGTATCTGAATGCAGGATCTCCGGATAACCAACAGTCAGGAGGAGGAGGATATGATTGGGCAATCCAATCTTTATTCGGTCGCGTAAAATATAATTTTGCCGAACGTTATTTATTCGAATCGACTCTCCGTTATGATGGTTCCTCCCGATTCCCAACCAATCAGAAATATGGATTCTTCCCTTCAATAGCTGCCGGATGGAGAATCTCGGAAGAGAACTTTTTCAAAGAGAATGAAAATCTGAGCTGGATTTCCAACTTAAAACTAAAAGCTTCATGGGGTAAATTAGGAAACCAGAATATAGGAAACTACCCATGGCAAACAGTGTTCAATTTAGGGAAAGATTATCCTTTCGGTGATAATTTTGCTTTAGGGGCCGCAGTAGCTACCGCTACCGATCCAACGATCAAATGGGAAGAGACTCAAACGTATGATGCCGGTTTTGAAAGCATCTTCTGGAACGGAATGCTTAGCCTGAATGCCAGTTATTTTTACCGGAACACCTATGATATTCTTTATAAACCCAGCGAAAGTATTTCCAGTGTACTCGGACAAAAAATTTCTGTTATGAATACCGGTAAATTAAGAAATACCGGATGGGAATTTGAAATCGGACATCGGAACACCATTGGTAATGTGTCATACAATATAAACGGAAACTTCAGTATCATCAATAATAAAGTGATCAGCCTGGGAGTCGGAGATGTGGAACAGTTAAATGGCATGGTCGGCAATGGCAGCGATCTGTTTATCGGCCACCCGATGGATATGTATTACGGTTATCTGACAGATGGCGTATTTATCAGTGATGAAGAGGTGAAAGAGTGGGCAGATGTGTCTCAATTACTCCCTCAGGCACAAAAAGGAGATATACGTTATAAGGATATAAGCGGTCCGGATGGTGTTCCGGATGGAAAAGTCGATCCTAATTACGACCGGGTATATCTGGGTTCCCGCATTCCAAAATATACTTTTGGCTTAAACTTAGGTGCAGAATATAAAGGTTTCGATCTGGCAATGCAGATACAGGGAGTAGCCGGAGTAAAAGGTCTGCTTAACGGTTTCGCCGGATGGGCTCTTTGTGGAGAGGGAAATGTACAAACCTGGCAGGATAAAGGTCACTTTGATCCGGCTAATCCACAACGTTACCCGAGTTACCCAAGAATGCAGGAAGTTACCGGAGCAGAAGGATTCAACACATTGACTTCCGATTTCTGGATATTGGATGCGTCTTATATTCGCCTGAAAAACATTCAGGTGGGTTATACATTACCCTCATCCATAATGAAAAAAGCAGGAATATCCCGGCTCCGTTTTTATGTAGCGGCGGAAAATCCTTGCAGCTGGAATAAATACAGAAAAGGCTGGGATCCTGAAATCAATGGAAACGGAGTCTATTATCCGATCCTTACAACTTATACATTTGGTGTAAATCTTAAATTCTAACAAACATGAAACATTGTAAATATCATTATATACTATGCTGCATACTGGCCTCTTTATTCTTCAGCACATCATGCAGTCTCGACCGTAATCCCCTGGATAATTTTGCAGAAAATGAATTCTGGACAAGTGAAGAAAATGCGCTGATCGCATTGACCGGGATCTATAGGGGAAATATCATATTCAATGCAGAAGAATATAATCCCAGTGATTTCTGGTCATATAGCGGCATTATGTTTTTAGAATTTGCCAGTGATAATTCTTATGACCGTAGAGGAAATAATTCCGGTTTTTTCCAGATGGTAAATGGTAATTTGACCTCAAATACCAACTTCCTCAAAGACTACTGGGGAAATGCTTACGCTAAAATTGCCAGCTGTAATCGTTTTCTGGCAGGAATAGATCAGGTTCCGGCATCATCCGAAGTTATTAGCCGCCTCAAGTCAGAGGTCCGCTTTATCAGAGCCGTTCAATACTTCTATCTATCCCAGTTCTTTTACGATGTACCTTTGGTTACGACCGTATTAACTAAGGATGAAGCAAATGTTGTGGAAAAAACTTCCAAAGAAGAAATCACGAATTTCATTATAAAAGAATTCAATGAAGCCGCCGAAGGATTACCACGCTGGAAAGAGTTGTCAGCCTCAGAAATCGGTCGTGCATCGAAACAGGCTGCTTACGCATTCCTCGGAAGGACCTGCCTGGCGGAAAAACGGTATAAAGAAGCTGTCGATGCTTACAACCAAATCATTTCTTTGGGAGACAACGGCATAGAAGAAAACTATAATGAAGTATTTTACCCTTCTAAAAAAGGTAGTCCGGAAATTATTATCGGGGCCCAATACCTAACAGACCTGGCCGGTTGCGGATTACCCCAGCATGCTTATCCGGTAAAAGATCGTGGATGGAGTATAATAAACCCATTAGGCAGTTTATTTGAAGCATATCAATTTACAGATGGTTCTGATTTTAGCTATGACAGTCCTTTATATGATAAAGACAATTTAGGAAAAAACAGAGATCCGCGTCTGGATTATACTATCTATTACAATGGCGCAACATTCAAAGGAACTGTATATAACTCACATCCTGATGGCGGTAGCGTCGATGCCACGCAAAGCGGGCAAACGACCCAGACGGGTTTTATGATGCGTAAATATTTTGACGAATCATATAACGGGGATCTTCGCCGGTACGGAGTCAATATTCCGATTATACGTTATCCGGAAGTATTGCTGAGTTACCTGGAAGCCAAGCTGGAAAACGGTGAAGCAATAACAACAGCATTACTGGATCAGACCATTAACGCTGTCAGAGGACGCAGTTCCGTAAATATGCCTCGTATCACTGAAACGAACCCGGATAAATTGCGTCCTGTTTTACGCAACGAACGACGCGTAGAATTAGCCATGGAAGGGATCCGCTACTGGGATTTACGCCGCTGGGGTATTGCTCACGAAGTTTTACAGGGAAAGATATATGGTGCACCTTTCCCTGGTCGGGTAAAGGTCGATGCTGACGGAAATCAGGACCCATATGGACGTTGGTATGTTAACAAATGGAATTTCCGTGAACAAGATTACAAATGGCCTATCCCTCAATCGGAACAAAACATCAACCCGAATCTGAGATAAACCAGTAAAGTCTTTTTATACATGATGAATCACAGAATACCTCAAAAGGCTCATCAAACAGATGATCAGGAACTTTTGAGGTATTCTGCCGGTTATCCCTGCGGACTTACCCCGTCGAAGTTTCATTCGTTAAATAAAGCCGGCAATAACATAAAAGCTCAAAATCGGCTACAACCAAACATAAAATAATCAATATGAAGAATCTTTTTCTAATAGGCAGTTTCACATTATTAATTGCCTGCACGAACAATTATACAACTAATAATCAGGAAGGTATATCGATCACTTTATCAGGGAAACCGACTCGTGAAGAAGTCACAGAACTGGCAACACAGGTTCGTCCTTCTTACCGGCAACTCGATTATCAAAAACGTGAAATGTTAGGATTCATCCACATCGGCATGAATACTTTTACCGGAGCAGAATGGGGCACCGGGAATGAAAATCCGGCAATATTCAACCCAGAACAGTTGAATGCAGAAGAATGGGTCAAAACATTCAAAGATGCAGGAATAACCGGTGTGATTTTAGTCAGTAAACACCACGATGGTTTTTGTGTATGGCCCAGTAAATACACCAATCATACTGTTGCCAGTTCACCCTGGCGTAATGGGCAAGGAGATTTGGTCAAAGAGGTTGCAGATGCCTGTAAAAAGTACGACATGAAATTCTGTATCTATTTATCGCCCTGGGATATGCATGAACCGACTTATGGAACAGATGCATACAACGATCACTACATCCATCAGTTGGAAGAACTGTTAACCAACTATGGCCCCGTTTATCTGCTTTGGTTCGACGGTGCAGGCGTAAATAGCAAAACCAGTGGAAAAGAGATGAGATTCGATTGGGAACGTATCTTTAAAAAAGCCCGCGAATTACAGCCGGATGTTTTATTATCCGGTGCAGCTCCCGACATACGCTGGGTAGGGAACGAAGCCGGACAAGGACGTGAAACAGAATGGTGCGTTCAAGGGATCAACGATGAGAATGTCCTGTTCGGAGGAGAGATTGAAGGACTTAACGCCACTTCTCCCGATTTGGGAAGTATCGATGAGCTAATGACAAAGAAAAGATTAGTTTGGTATCCTTCCAGAGGAGGCTTACCCCTACGTAAAGGTTGGTTTTATAATCCGAATGACGATCAAACGACCAAATCGATGGAGTATCTGGTAAATAGCTACTTTTCCACAGTCGGACAGAACTCAAACCTTTTACCCAATCTTTCACCAGACAAAACAGGACGTTTTCCCCAGAAAGATGCAGAACGGCTGATCGGTTTCGGCAAACTTATCAGTGAAATGAAAAAGACAGACTATGCCATAGGAGCAAAGGTCCTTCCTGTTTCAGGATGGGATAACTCATCAAAAAAAGACGTACTGACCGATGACGATCCTTTCACTTCCTGGCAGACTCCGATGGGTACGAAACAAGCAGAAGTAGAGATCAGATTAAAAGCTCCGGCTTCGATCAATGTTATTAAACTTCAGGAAAACATCCGCGATTACGGACAACGAGTAGAATCTTTTGCCATAGACGCATTTACCGACAATCAATGGCATGAAGTAGCAACCAGCACGACCATAGGATTCCGCAAAATGGTTCGCCTGAAAGAAACCGTCAAAACGGATTTGTTCCGTATCCGTATACTCAGTAGCAGGGTATCTGTCTCTCTGGGTTCTATTTCAATGTACTATTTACCTCCAATACAAACAGAGAAAGAGATACAAAATGACAGAATCGCATTGGTCGATAACGGATGGGATATTAGTACTTCAGGCATATATGTAAAAAATACTCCTTTACAATATGTAGTGGATGACAATGAGAACAATTGTTTCAGGGGAATCATACAAAAATATCCTTCAGCATTTATTTTCAATTTTAAGAATCAAGATAATATAATAAAAGGGTTCTCTTATATACCCGATAAGACGGAGCAAACGGGACATATAGAAGAATACGCGATTTACTTCAGTATAGATGGAAAGAGTTGGGGAGAGCCGGTGGCAGAGGGACGTTTCGGAAACATAGTCAATAATCCGGTAGAACAATTTGTTCCATTGGATGCACAGAAAGTACAATTTGCAAAATTGGAGATTCTGAAAACGACTTCCGATACTATCTCTATTCCCAGGCTTATATGGTATCGATAAGGTTACTTTTATAAACAATAAATTGACATTAATAAAACAGTAGATTGTTTATGTCGACGAAAAAATAGATATTTGTAATCAGAATATAATATTATAACTTTTAGATTTTCAATATCATGAAATCAAACTTATTAATCGGGCTGGGATTAAGCACTTTATTCATGCCTAATCCGGCAAAAGCCCAGCAAAAGCTGGCATCTCCACAAACTCCGAATGTCATTTTCATTTATGCCGACGACCTGGGTTATGGCGACCTGGAATGTTACGGTGCAACACGAGTACAGACACCCAACGTCAACAAACTGGCTAACAGCGGCATTCGCTTTACGAATACCCACGCAACAGCAGCGACCAGCACACCATCCCGTTATTCACTGCTTACCGGAGAGTATGCATGGCGCAGGCCGGGAACAGATATTGCTGCAGGAAATGCCGGAATGATCATCCGCCCGGAAAGATATACCATCGCGGACATGTTCAAAAGTGCAGGGTATACAACCGCAGCCTTAGGCAAATGGCATCTGGGACTGGGTGATAAAACAGGCGAACAGGACTGGAATGCACCTCTGCCCGCAGCGTTGGCAGATCTCGGATTCGACTATTCCTATATCATGGCTGCCACAGCCGACCGTGTACCCTGTGTCTTTATAGAAAACGGTAAAGTAGCCAACTACGACCCGTCGGCACCTATCGAAGTCAGTTATCAGAAACCTTTTGAAGGTGAACCGTTGGGCAAAGACCATCCGGAACTGCTGTATAATCTGAAACACAGCCACGGCCACGACATGGCAATCGTCAATGGTATCGGACGTATCGGTTATATGAAAGGCGGCGGCAAGGCTTTGTGGAAAGATGAAAACCTGGCAGACTCCATCACGACACATGCCCTCGACTTTATCAAGGCAAACAAGGACAAACCTTTCTTTATGTACTTCGCCACAAACGACGTGCACGTTCCCCGTTTTCCTCACGAACGTTTCAGAGGGAAAAACCCGATGGGACTCAGAGGAGATGCGATCGTGCAGTTCGACTGGAGTGTCGGACAGATACTGGACGAACTGGAAAGATTGGGATTAAGAGAAAATACATTGATCATCCTCTCCAGCGACAATGGTCCGGTAGTGGATGACGGTTATGCAGACCAGGCAGAAGAACTGCTGGGTGATCACAAACCGGGCGGCCCGTTACGCGGAGGAAAATACAGTGCATTCGAAGCAGGAACACGTATTCCCGCCATCATCAGCTGGCCGAAAGAAATAAAAAAAGGAAAAGTATCCGATGCTTTAATGTCACAGGTCGACTGGTTCGCTTCACTGGCTGCATTAACAGGATCTGTTCTTCCCAAAGGTGCTGCCCCCGACAGTTACAATTACCTGGGAACCTTACTGGGCACAGACAATGCCGACCGTCCATGGGTGATCGAACAGGCTTCCGACCATACGCTATCGGTCCGCACAAAAGACTGGAAGTATATCGAGACCAGCGACGGACCGAAAATGGTACCCTGGGGACCCAAGATCGAGACAGGTTATTCCAAAACACCTCAGTTATACGATATGACCCAGGTAGGCGAACAGGAGAATCTGTCAGAAAAACGTCCGGAAGTCGTTTATCAGTTGCAGGGAATTCTGAAAGGTGTTCGTAACAACACCGTCAAACCAAAATAAATTGAATAACCTATTTGAATTAAGAATCAACGGTCTGGGACTTTTGTTCCAGACCATTTTTATGTTTTTACCTTTTTTTATCAGGGAATAGACACTATCTTTGTGGGCAATTGGGCAGAAAATAAAAGAGAATGCTGGGACTTATTAGTAAAGGAATTGTGATAGGCGTACTTGTATCAGCCCCTATGGGTCCGATCGGTATGCTGTGTATACAAAGAACATTAAATAAAGGACGTTGGCACGGGTTCGTTACCGGCCTGGGAGCAGCCTTATCGGATGTCATATATGCCGCTCTTACCTGCCTGGGAATGGGAGTTGTTGTCAACTTCGTCGAAGCCAATCAGGCACCGCTCCAACTAATGGGAAGCATCGTTCTCGGACTTTTCGGTTACTATATATACCAATCCAATCCTGTAAAAAACTTAAAAAAGCAACGTGAAAAAAAGTTATCGTTCACACAGGATTTTATTACAGCTTTTCTTCTTACCTTTAGCAACGTTTTAATCGTGCTTCTATATATTGGCTTGTTTGCACGTTTTGGGTTTGTGTTACCAGATCATTCTGTTTGGATGTTATTGGGAGGGATTGCATGCATTGGTATAGGTGCCGTTTTGTGGTGGTTCGGTATCACATATATAGTTGCCAAATTAAAAAAATGGTTTAATGTACGAGGAATATGGTTATTGAATCGGATTGTAGGGACAGTCATCATTGTTTTGGCTATTGTAGGAGTATTATCTGTGCTCCTTACCTCATATTTCCATTTGCCGTTGCTCCAAATCTATAATTAACATGAAGAAGCTTAAAGTACCGTATTTAGTGACGCTGGATGTACTGGATCTATCATCCGCAGGATATCTGCTGGAGAGCAAAGCCCAGCGAGAGTATATTGATGTGATCAATTGGGAAGAGTACCCTTACAAACCAATTGTTGCCTTTGATATAGCACGAACAGACACGAATTTATACATTCGTTATTTCGTGAAAGGAAATTCCCTGAAAGCTGTGCACAGCGCAGACGGGTCACCAGTTTATACAGATAGTTGTGTAGAGTTTTTTATGAAAACCGAAGAAGATCACAACTACATGAATTTTGAATTTAACTGTATCGGCACCTGCGATGCGGCACGCCGCCAGTCACGCGATATCAAGAGATCGCTGAACTCGGACGAGTATGCCACCATCCGTAGGTATTCCACACTGGAACATAAGCCTTTTGCAGAAAAGAAAGGCGTATATTCCTGGGAATTGGTAGTCGCTATCCCATTCCAGCTAATGGGCCTCGATCCTGAGAACCTGCCGGAAAAAATCCTGGGTAACTTCTATAAATGCGCCGACGATACGGAATTCCCACATTTCGTAAGCTGGAGTCCGATAAACGTTCCTACGCCGGATTTCCATCGTCCGGAGTTCTTTGGAGAAATCTATTTATAAAACAAACTCTAATGGCAAAATAAAATACCGGAAAATAACAGAGATTGTTATTCTCCGGTATTTTATTTTTATTGCCTACAATAAGTCTTTCAGGATCTTAGTCACTTCTTCGGCAGAAGGATGGATGGCTAATATCTTTCCATCCTTATCTACCAGATACGTACAGCCTCCGCTGTTACCGGCACCATACATTTCCCAGATATTTCCTTTATCATTCAGTTCTACCAGATTCAACCAGGGGTATTTATCCTGCTCGATCGCCTTCTTCATGGCATCCGTATTATTATTTTCACGAGCAATACCGACAACAGTAAATCCTTTATCCTTGAACGTTTCGTAAACCGGTATCATACTGGACGACAACCGGCGGCATGGTCCACACCAGGAGGCCCATAAATCGATCAAAGCGACTTTTCCTTTTATCTGGTCGGAAAGCTTTACCATATTCCCTTCCAGATCGGGAGCAGTAAAGTCGATATAAGAACCGCCTACTTTCACATTCATACTGGCTATGATCCGTTCCATATCCTTCACATAAGGGTGAGAAGCGAACTTCTCCTTATAATTACGCTCGAATATCTCCGGATAAGCCGGAAATTCTTCTTCACCCGGATAATAACGTGCCATCATCACGGCATTATCGAGCATCTGCTTTAAAAGACATAAACCGTTCAGCGTCGGTTCTTTCTTTACATAATCAAGCTTCCATTGCCGAATGCCATCAAAATACTCTTTGAATCTTTTATTCAGAGCAAGGCCTTCTTCCGAATATTCCTTACCGGCATCACGCAGACGCTCATATTCAGCATATAATTTATTTCTGTCTTCATCCGTTTTTGCTGCCGACATCCTCTTCTGCAAATCATACATTTCCTTCGAAGAATAACGTTCTTCTTTTTCCAGCACATCCCTCTCCTTCTCCAGTTGGGTTACCGGATAAAGCTTTTCCATTTCCTCCTGCATGCGTATCTCTTCCTTATTCAAAGCACCGTCTGCCTGCAGAACACTGTGCGGACGATGTTCCATAGGATAAAGCGTGAAATGCAAAGTTCCTTTTTCCGAAATGAAATAGGTCGGACGCCAGGCTCCGTTCATTTGTTCATCCCAGAACACCAGTTCATACATCTCATTTTCATCGGCAGTCAATGTATAATTGAATTTACCGTCTCTGACAGGAATAGAGATAAACGGGTTCGTACGTATATCTTTTCCGGCACGTATCAACGTCAGGCGGGAACTCTGAGGACGGTCTATTACTTCACCCTCCAAAACACATTCAAATGTTCCGGGCGTAACAGGTTGTTTTTTCAGATGTATTCCTTCGATACGGAAATCCCCTTTCTCCGGTCCTTCAATAAAACTGACCGCTTCTTCATTCGGATCAACCGGTTCAAATAACAAGGTAGCCGGACTGTTACCGGACTCAGGCATATAGACTTCTTTATCCAACTCAAAATCGGTGGATCCCAGCAATTTATATTTCTTCCCCGAAGTCAGACCTTCCAGACAAGCACCAGAGGAGATGCGCACCCAATAGTTGGGTCGGTTATACATTTCTGCATGGAGAATGGTTGCCGTATCCGTCAGTTCCACCCGGTAAAGTTCCATCATCGTTGTATTCTTATTATCTATCACCGGATAATCGATGATACGATTTTGCTTTGCACAGGAAAGACAGAGGCAAATCATCAGGAAAAAAAATAGTTTAGTCTTCATAACCAGTCAGATCAAAGGATTAATAATTTATCAAAAGTAAGTAATATAGCATAATAGACAAAAAAATAAGGGTGAAAGTATAACCCCACCCTTATCTAACACACAACTCTCCAAACTATTTATTTTTCTCTTTTGATAGTTTCAATTCAATAATAAAAGCAACAATCAGTCCGATTCCACCAAACAACAAAACCGATGCGCCATATACCGTACTGATTAATTCGCGCCGTCCCCAATTATCAAGATTAAAGTCCGTAAGCGACACAGAGATAATAAATCCGACCAGCAATCCCAATCCGATACCGGCCAGTAAACATCCGGCTTTCAAAGAACTGAAAGAGAAATTAGTACTCAAACGAGGTAAACCTATTTTAGCATCGAAAGCTGAAGGTTCCAGTTTATCCCCGATCTTCTCAATAATAGCCAACCGTTCTTTTTTACGTACAAACAATTCAAATAAACCGTAAATACCTGCACAAACTATTCCGACGATCAGCGGAACCATTATAAAATCCATCATAACTGTAATTTTTTAGTTGTTAATTAATCTCGTTTATTAGTTTGACGCAGTATCTCAGAAAAGGTTACAGCCTGCAGAGACAAAAACACCAAGTATAGACTTTTTATCCGCAAGACAATAGTTTTCTAATCACAAAATAATTACCTTCTAATATAAAACAACTTACCTTTTATACTTTTGACCTGGGTCAACCAATTTTTCCACCCAGGTCGAATATGTTTTTGACCCGGGTCGAATACGTATATCACCTGGGTCAAAAAGATAGAAGATAAGGAGGTTTAGATTAGGAATAAGTAGTATTTACCATACAATATACCTGCTTTCAGACTACTTCGTCATTGTATATTCTCTGCTTCTATCCGGCTGATAAGTGACAAATTATAAAAGAGAACGAATGCATAAATAATCTATTTAATATTTTTATTGTTGCAAGTTGTAACCAAATTGCCGAACTTGCGTCCATAAGGTAGGATGGAGTTGTATAGCGACGCATATTATATAGAAAGAATAGTAGCGGGAGATACAGGTTGTTTTGCCTGCCTTCTGGATAAATACAGCCGTCCGGTTCATTCGTTAATCCTTAAAATGGTTGGTAGCAAGGAAGACGCGGAAGAACTGGCACAGGATGTATTTATGAAAGTATTTCGTAACTTGCCGTCGTTCAAGGCCGACTGCAGCTTCTCCACCTGGATATACCGTATTGCTTACAATACGGCCATATCGGAATTGCGTAAGAAGAAGCAGGAATTCGTTGCCATCGAAGAGTCACAGATCAGCAACGCATCGGAAGAAGCAGTCGGTGAACTGCTAGAGAATACATCCGTGACCGAGCAACTCGACAAACTGGACGCAGCCCTAGCCCTGCTTCCACCGGATGAAAGAGCATTGATCCTGCTCTTTTATATGAAGGAAAAGACAGTGGACGAATTAACGGTCATTACCGGTTTCAGTGCATCCAACATCAAAGTGAAGCTGCACCGGATACGGAAAAAGTTATTTGTATTAATCAAAGGAATGGAGGAGAAATAAATATGGATGATACTAAAAAGAACCCGGATATACTGGAAAACCTGTTCAGGCAAATGCCGGAAGAAGAGTTGCCGGCTTCGTTCCGTCTGAACGTTATGCAACAGATTGCCCGTGAAACGATCAAAGTCAGAAAGCGTAACGAACGTCTCGGGCTGGCAGCCGTTATTGCTGCTTCGCTGGGGATGCTGGGGATGGCTGTCGCTGCTATTCTTTATTATATAGGAATGCCAGAAACAACAATGACGCCAATGGCATGGCCGAAGATCGATATCTCTGCCTTCAGTTTCTATTTCTATATCGGCATGCTGACGCTTATACTCCTGTTCCTCGATTATAAATTCAGGAAGGCATATCGTAAGGATGAGTAAAGATGAAACGTGCACCTTCCTCATAATCCGGATCGATGGAAAGAACTCCTCCCAAGCGGTCTGCGATCAGGGTACAGATCGATAGTCCCAGACCGGCACCAGCTTTATAGTCGTCCAGTTTTTCGAAACGCCGGAATACGGCAGCCTGTTTCTCCTTCGGGATACCACAGCCGGTATCGGTTACGGCAATACGTACCTGCTTTCCTTCTTTATCTACTTTATACGACAGATTTATTTCACCTTCACTCGTGAATTTAGTCGAGTTGGTAAGCAGGTTTGTCAGGATCTGTTGCAAACGTAAGGTATCGGTATGCAGGATAACCGGAACAGTATCCGGAGTAAAAGTAAGCTTTACTCCTTCCGGAACCCTGTGACGGATACTATCCAGGGCACTCTGGCAACACTCCTGTAATGAGTAGTCACCAAATTTAAAATTCAGGTCGCCTGTTTCCATCCGCGACAGGTCCAGTACATCATTTACCAGGTTCAGTAACTGTTCGGTGTTATTATGGACCACAGAAGCATATTCCCCCCGTTCTTCCGGATCAGACGATTCATCGACCAGCAAGCCGGAAAAACCGACAATAGCATTCAAAGGTGTACGTATCTCATGACTCATATTCGCAACAAAAGCACTTTTCATGCGGCTGGCTTCCTCTGCTTTCACTTTCTCACATTTCAGATTATTCTGCGATTCCAGCAGGTTTTGTTTTTCTACCAGTAATTCGTTCTTCAGGCGGCGGGCACGTTGATAATACCTGAAAAGTATATATATAAGAATTAATAAAAGGAATGCTACAACCGTAAAGAACAGGAGCAAATGCTGTTTCTGTTCCATACGATCGTTATTTACTTTCATTTCATGTTTTTGTTCCTCCTGCCCGTTCAACTCGTGTAATGTCCGAAGCTGGTTGATCTGACGGAAGAAAGTTTCCTTATTCCGTTCCGATACCATTCCGTACAATTTATCATATAAAACCAATGCTTCTTTCAATTTACCTTCCTCCTGAAGGATATCTGCTTTGAACTGCAGGTCGGCAACTATACATTCCGTCTCAAACACCTTGTCGATCAATTTTATAGCCATAGGCAGATCTCCGATCTCTTTATAATAATGGGCCTGGGCTGCCAGATAAGTATTCAGCACGTAATCGTCCTCCGTCAGATTGTTCCCGACATATTTTGCCGCCTCGCTCAATGCCCGCTTCGCCTTGTCCGGCTGATGTTCCCGGATATAGAAGTCTGCATAAAAACAATAAAGAAGCCAGTAGTCTCTTCCTATTTTATACACTGCCCCGGTACGTTCACTTACCTCGGCGATCTCTTCGATCGCTTTCTTATAATGAGCTAGTATCTCTTCCGTCTGTTCAGAAGGAGATACACGGATCGCACATTCAGACTGATAAGAACTCAGGCGTACCTTTGTTTCTGCTTTTACCATCTCCGGACAATTTACTTTTTCATTTAAATCGAGACCTTCCTGAAAAGCGACTATGGCATCGCTGTCACGCCGGATCGCCTGATAAATCAATCCCAGGCTTTCCGTACAACGAAGCAGGCCATACGAATGTTTGAGTTCACTTGCCAGACGGTATTCGTTCTTTGCCTCATTCAGAGCCATTTCATAATCGCGGGCCCACAACAATGTCTGGCACGAATAGCTTTTGAAATCAAACAATACATCTGGATATTCATTGTGTTGCTTGCTGACCGAATCGATCTTAGTCCCCCAATAGAGCAGGCTATCCCGGTTATTTTCATTGTAATAATATTGTAACAACTTCATCAATGTCACATAGATGGCAGGAACAGAATCTATCCGGACTGCTTCCCGATAACAACGTTCAAGCCACACAACACTCTCCTCCTTTTGTTCATTCAAATCGGCCAGGCGAAGCAGAACAGGAATAATTACCCTTGCATCGGTACTCTGTGATAAAACGGATCGCATACTATCCGTTTCATGTGCAACCTGATCATCCGAAGCTCCCACAGACAGAGACAATAACAACAGGCCACACAAAAACAGTATAGCTAACAAACTTTTATTCCGATACCCATTCTTATCTTTCATTCTCTATTCAATTAGATGTGGGCTCTTTTGTAATCTGCAAATTACAGGGATGAATAAAAACAAAACGAGCTCCCTTCGTATAAGTTGAATCGATATATAATGAACCACCCAGATGCGTAGCCACCAGCCGGCAGATAGGCAGTCCTAAACCTGTGCCCTGTTCAAATTCATTCAGTTTCTCAAAACGTTCGAATATTTGAATGTGCATATCGACCGGGATACCGCAACCAGTATCGGTCACGATAAAACGGACAACATCATTTTCCGTATCTGCCTCGAAAGTCAGATTCACTTCTCCCTTATGGGTAAACTTGATTGCATTGGACAGGAGATGCTTCAGTAGCTGGTGCATACGGAACCTGTCGGTATTCATCAGGAAAGAATCGACCGAAGGCGTGAAAGTCAGTTTCACTTCCGGTCGAGGCATATTTTCAAAACCCGACAGTATCTCACGACAAAGCATCACGGCATCCCATTCCCTGATCGTGAAACTATAATTTCCGGATTCCAGGCGAGACAGTTCGAGTACATCGTTTATCAGGTTCATCAATAACTCCGAGCTATGGTTGATAGTCGATGCAAAAGCAACCTTATCTTCTTCCTTAAAAGAGTCATCTACCAACAATTCGGAGAAACCGACAATAGCGTTAAGAGGTGTACGTATCTCATGGCTGATATTCGAAAGGAAAATGGTTTTCAGACGATTTGCCTCCACTGCTTTTTCCTTCATCAGACGCAGTTGCCTTTCGGATTCAAGTAATGAGTCTTTTTCGGACAACAGTTCATTTTTCAGGCGGCGTGTCCGGCTATAGAAATGGTACAATACCAAAAACAGGATCAACAGAACAAAGACCGTTCCCAGAATATGGATCAACTGGCGCTGTTTGGCTGCTATCTGTGTATTCTGATAAGCAAGTTCACGGAGCTGTTTCTCACTATCGTTCAGATCGTTCAGGAAACGAAGCTGAGTGATCTGGCGGTTGAATGCTTCATTATTGATGGAAGCATTCATTTTGAGCATCTTTTTATATACCCGGATAGCCTCCTGATACTGCCCGCAATCACGAAGAAGCTGCATTTTCAAGTTCATCATATCCAGGTCGTCTTCCAAAGCCAATGCTTTATCGATGGCAGATAATGCTTTCTGCTTATTCCCCGCTTTCACATAATAAAGGGCTTCAGACTGGTAATAAGCATATTTCACGAAGCCACTCAGTGAATCGCTGATAAAAACGGAAGCCTTTTCCAGATAATCATGCGCTTTCATTAATTGACCGCTACGGGTATAAAGATCAGAATATTTTGAATAAAGCAAGCATCTGTAATAAAGAGCGGGAAAAACATAATTTTTCTTCTTATAATCCTGTTCTATCGTATCCAATAAGTTTTCATAACGTATCAACAGTTCCTCCGAGTCATCCAACAGATTAAGCCGAAGAGTCGAAACAACCATATCCGACAGGAATTGCAATTCCAGCATCTGCATGTCCACATTCTTGTCCAACCACCCCAACCCTTTGCGGAAAGCGACTACGGCATTACTATCCTGTCCTACGACCTGATAGATCAAAGCCAGATTGTAGTTACCTCTTGCCTGTCCATATATCTGTGATTCCCTGTCCGCCAGGTTGATCTGCCGGATAGCTTCGTTCATTGCCAGTTCATAATCCTCTGCCCACAGATAATCCTGACATACCAGACTACCGGCCGTGAACAAGGCATCGGGACATTCTTTACGCTGCCGGGAAATCGTATCGATCATGGCATACCAATAAAGCATGCTATCCCGCATATCCCGGTTATAATAGTAACGGCTCAACTCTGCCATCGTATTATAAGCTATCTGAAAAGAGTCAAGCTGCATGGCTATGTCTACTATCTCCTTATCCAAAAGTGCTTCGACCTTCTGCTGCCGGTTCATAGCGACCTGTTCTCTCAAAAGAGCCAGTTTCTCACCAGGCGTCTTTATTTCTTGCAATATACTAGACAGACTATCCGTACGATCTCTTCTCTTTTCATTCTGAGAAGAAACGGATACAGCGTATAGTAAAATGACAACAACACATGCGAACTTTATTCCCCTATATATATACAGACTATTCGTCTTCATGCATATTTTCCTCTGTGTCTGGCAAACTTACAAATAAATATCTGTAACGAATGACTTTTTTCAATGTTATTTAACGAAAGTCCTGTTGATTTTCAATAATTCATAAAACACTCCACCGGTAGTCGGACGATACCTCATCAACAAGGATGGGTAAAAATAAACCGGGCACCCTGTATATAAGCCGAATCCACCCGGATTGTCCCTCCCAGCGCATTGGCGATAGCCTGGCAAATGGAAAGTCCCAGACCGGTACCTTGTTTATACTCGTCCACCTTTTCAAAGCGTTTAAATATCTGTGTAATTTTATCCTGTGGTATGCCACAACCGGTATCTGTAACGATTATATCAACCTTGTTTTCCTTACTATCGATGTGGAATGAAAGGTTTATTTCTCCTGCTTCCGTGAATTTCGCGGCGTTTACCAACAAATTCACCAATAATTGCTGCAACCGCAACGGGTCTGTGTTTAACAGGAAAGAAGGTGTTTCCGGAGTAAAGGTAAGTGAAACACCGTCAACAATCCGGTGCCGGATCGTATCCATAGCGTTCCGGCAGCAATCGACCAGTTCGACCGTACGAATTGTAAAACTCAGGTTTCCGGCCTCGATCTGCGAAAGGCATAAGACATCGTTCACCAGGTTCAGCAACAATTCAGTGTTATTACTGATAATAGAAGAGAACTCAGTCTTTTCATCCTCAGTGCAGGCCGGATCGGACAACAGGCTGGCAAAACCGACAATTGCATTCAGGGGAGTACGTACTTCATGGCTGATATTGGCAATAAAGGTTGTTTTCGCCTGACTTGCCTCTTCCGCTTTATCTTTCGCTACACGCAAGTTCTTTTCCGATTCAATCAATGCCTCCTTCTCTTTCTGCAATTCATTTTTTAACCGGCGGGTACGGCGCAGAGAGAAATAAAGGATATATAAGATCAACAGCAGAATGACGGAAACCGACATAGAGATGATCAACTGATGTTCTTTTATATTCACATTCATCTGACTGATCTCCAATTCCTTTTTCTGCATTTCCTTGTCATTCAGATCATACAGCGTTCTGAGCTGGTTGATCTGACGGGTAAAGGCTTCATTATTGATCTTGGATGTCTCCGAGATAACGTCTTTATAGGCTAGGATCGCACTTTGGGCGTCTCCCGATTCCGATAAGATATCTGCTTTCAGTTGCAGGCAATCAGGCGTTTTCCAGCTTTTCAGCAATTCATTGATATAAGTTAGTGCTGCAGCATAATTACCGGTCTCTTTATTATAACGTGCCTGTATATACAAATAGGCGAACACGGCATAATCATTACTTATCGTTTCTTTACCGACATAGGAAGTTGCACAGGCAATAGACTTCTTCGCCTTTTCCATCTCTTTCCTTTTCAGATAAAGTTCGGCATAAAAAGAGTGCATGATCCAACGGTAACGATCTACCGGATAGATCGAGCCGGTGATCTTGTTCACCTTGTCCTGCCTGTCCAGCAAATCTTTATACCTGGTAAGCAACACTTCCGCACTGTCCAGTTTATTGATGCGCAATAAAGATTCCAGTTGATAAGAAACCAGGCGAATGCTGAAGGTCAGTTTCTCTCCCTCCTCTTCCTGTTTATCGAGTGCCGCTTGAAAAACGGCTATGGCATCACTGTCACGCCGGATGGCCTGATAAATATGTCCCAGATTCTCACCGCAACGGATCTGTCCGTAGGTGTTATTCTTGCTGCATGCCAGATTATAAAGCCGGATAGCCTCGTTCATTGCCAGTTCGTAATTCTCCATCCATAAATGATCCAGGCAAACATAACTGTAGGCTTCGAACAACCCGTCGGATAGTTCTTTCCTGCTTTTACCGATCGAATCGATATATTTGGCCCAGTAGACTACGCTGTCCGATTTATTGTCATCATAATAATAACGGGAAAGATGGGCGGCAGTGGTATATACGACCCGTACGGAATCTACTCGGTTACTAATATCCAGCAATTGATGCAGATAACCCACTTCTTCCGGTTTCTGCCGGTACAGGTTGGATAATTCCTGTAATGTCTTAATGGCAACATCCGGGGTAGGGGCTTTAGAAAGAATTGTTTTCAGACTGTCCAGGCGGGTAGTGCGATTGGCAGCTGCAGACTTTATACATATAAATATACAAAGTATACAAAAGAGACAGAGAGTACTCTGCTTTAGTTGGCGGCGAAAACGACCTTTATACATAAATGTAGTGTATGTAATAAGGCGCAAAGATAATCGTTTTTGCGAAACTAATTAATAATCAACGTATCCTATTCAATAAAAAGCAAAAAAACAGATACGGGATATCTATACGGATAAACTTTATACCAGTCAAAGAATACAAGAGGTATAAAAACGTATTTTCAGGAGTAAAACTATTGTCTATCAGAAAAAAAGCGTTACCTTTGCCCCGATTTTTGAGATATGACAACATAATGTCTAACTTACTAATTAAAACAAACTTAAGTATTAACAATTAGAGAATGGAAAATTTAAAGAACATTCAGCCGGTTGAAGATTTCAACTGGGACTCCTATGAAATGGGAGAAACTTACGGTGACGTAAGCAAGGACGACCTTGTAAAAACGTATGACGAAACCCTGAACACTGTAAAGGATAAGGAAGTCGTTATGGGAACCGTTACTGCAATGAACAAACGTGAAGTTGTAGTGAACATCGGTTTCAAATCAGACGGTGTTGTATCAATGGCGGAATTCCGTTACAATCCGGATCTGAAAATTGGTGACGAAGTAGAAGTATACATCGAAAACCAGGAAGACAAAAAAGGACAGCTGATCCTTTCTCACAAGAAAGCTCGCGCTACACGTTCTTGGGATCGTGTTAACGAAGCTCTTGAAAAAGACGAAATTATTAAAGGTTACATCAAATGTCGTACTAAGGGCGGTATGATCGTTGACGTATTCGGTATCGAAGCATTCTTACCGGGTTCTCAGATCGACGTTAAACCGATCCGCGATTATGATGTATTCGTAGGAAAGACAATGGAATTCAAGATCGTGAAGATCAACCAGGAATTCAAAAACGTTGTTGTATCTCACAAGGCTCTTATCGAAGCTGAACTGGAACAACAGAAGAAAGAAATTATCGGTAAACTTGAAAAAGGACAAGTTCTTGAAGGAACTGTTAAAAATATCACCTCTTACGGTGTATTCATCGACCTTGGCGGCGTAGACGGTTTGATCCACATCACTGACCTTTCTTGGGGACGTGTTAGCGATCCGAAAGAAGTGGTTGAACTGGATCAGAAGCTCAACGTTGTTATCCTTGACTTCGATGACGAAAAGAAACGTATCGCTCTTGGCTTGAAGCAACTGACTCCGCACCCATGGGATGCTCTTGACACTGACTTGAAGGTAGGTGACAAGGTGAAAGGTAAAGTTGTCGTTATGGCTGACTACGGTGCATTCATCGAAATCGCTACAGGTGTAGAAGGTCTGATCCACGTATCAGAAATGTCTTGGAGCCAGCATCTGCGTTCTGCTCAGGACTTCATGAAGGTGGGCGACGAAGTAGAAGCTGTAGTTCTGACTTTGGACCGCGAAGAACGTAAGATGTCTTTGGGTATCAAACAACTGAAACAAGATCCGTGGGAAACTATCGAAGAGAAGTATCCTGTAGGCTCTAAGCACACTGCTAAAGTTCGCAACTTCACTAACTTCGGTGTATTCGTTGAAATCGAAGAAGGCGTTGACGGCTTGATTCATATCTCTGACCTGTCTTGGACTAAGAAGGTAAAACATCCGTCTGAATTCACTCAGATTGGTGCTGACATCGAAGTTCAGGTACTGGAAATCGACAAAGAAAACCGTCGCTTGAGTCTTGGCCACAAGCAACTTGAAGAAAATCCCTGGGATGTATTCGAAACAGTATTTACTGTAGGTTCTGTACACGAAGGTACTATCATCGAAATGCTGGATAAGGGTGCTGTTGTTGCTCTGCCTTATGGCGTAGAAGGTTTCGCTACTCCGAAACACCTCGTTAAGGAAGATGGTTCTCAGGCTCAGATGGATGAGAAACTGTCATTCAAGGTTATCGAGTTCAACAAGGACGCTAAGCGTATCATCCTGTCTCACAGCCGCATCTTCGAAGATGTAGCCAAGGCTGAAGAAAGAGCAGAAAAGAAAGCTGCCAAGAAGTCTTCCGGTAAGAGAGAAGAAGCTCCTGCTTCTATCCAAAACCAGGCTGCTTCTACAACTTTGGGCGACATCGACGCTCTGGCTGCTTTGAAAGAGCAAATGGAAGCCGGAAAGAAGTAATTACTTCTCCATATAAATAAGGTAAGGGTGCTTGTGGTAAACACAAGTGCCCTTTCTTTTTAGGCAGGCTCTTAATTTCTTGCCAATAATCTGTGCAATCTGTGATGATTACCCTTATCTTTGCACCATCATGGAGAAATTCGAACTACATATTCTTGGCTCCGGTTCGGCATTGCCCACCACCCGCCATTTTCCTACTTCGCAGGTAGTGAACTTACGTGACAAACTTTTTATGATAGACTGTGGAGAAGGCGCACAGTTGCAATTCCGAAAGTCACGCCTCAAATTCTCGCGTTTGAACCGTATCTTCATCTCCCACCTGCACGGTGACCACTGTTTCGGGCTACTGTGTCTGATATCCACGCTTAATCTTTTGGGGCGTACGGCCGACCTGCATATACACTCTCCCAAAGGTTTGGAAGAACTTCTTACGCCGATGCTCGCATTCTTCAATCATCAGATGACCTATAAAATCTTCTTCCACGCGTTCGAGACGAAAGAAGCCGCCTTGATTTATGAAGACCGGTCGCTTACGGTGACAACCATTCCTTTGCGGCATCGCATGCCTTGCTGCGGTTTTCTGTTTGCCGAGAAGCCGCGCCCCAATCATATCCTGCGCGACATGATAGACTTCTATCAAGTGCCGGTGTACGAGCTGAACCGTATCAAGAACGGTGCGGATTACGTTACGCCGGAAGGAGAGGTGATACCCAATGCCCGTCTCAC
>OGIE01001022.1_pt1 | contig 40636 bp, 37 predicted proteins | sample 1571581 | NCBI WGS metagenome assembly OGIE01 (sample SAMEA2582021, study PRJEB24529) | metagenome | biome: Human gut stool | place: China | collected 2011 | reverse complement strand
AAATTTATTCAAACACGGAATTTCTTTAGACGAGGCGCGCTTTAGCCACTTTATCGACAGTCTGAAATCAGCGACGAGGCGGTGGCAAATCATCAGGCCCTTTATGAGCATCACGCCTTGCCTGGCGTCTTTTTTCTATTTTTTTCTTTTTATTAAGGCTTTTAAAGAAAACATAAACATAAAGTAAAAATGCAAGTACAACAATTGCGACAATGACCTTAACAACCGTTAAGCCGAAAAACGCTTTGATTGCATTTATCATTTTAAGAAATGTTGAAAGCTCAACTGTTTTTCCGGCAACAAGCTGGACGCTTGCAATAACTTCATCACCGTAAATTATATTTGCATTACATACTTTTTGCCCTTTTGTAACCGGTGCTTGCAGTGATGTAGGCTTTTCGGGAATTTCAACAATAACCGCAGATTTATCAAGCCCAACCGGCACAATAACATTGGTATCTTTTTCGCAAACAAGCTGAACCGTATCGGCATCTTTACCGTTTTCAACCGGAACTTCACCCAAAACTTCATCCTTACTTACGATAGTTGTATACTTCAAGCCGTCAAACGCCCATTCAAAAAGCGACTTGGCATCTACAAATGAGCATTTGGTTAAATAGCTTTGATTTTTGATTTTTTGCTGTGGCGACTTCATTACTATTGCAAGATAGTTATATCCGTCTTTTGAGGCTTTTGTAATCACATTATATTCTGCCTGCTCGGTTGAACCTGTTTTAATACCCTGTGCATACTCATAATAATAAGTCACATAACCCGGGTGAAGCATTAAATTTGTATGCGGCAAAGTATTTCCTTTATATTCATACTCGGTAGTAGTAGAATATTTTACAAAATCTGCATTTTTAAGCGCTTCAAGTGTGATTTTTGACATATCACGCGCAGTAGTATAATGGTTATCATCGTGCAAGCCTGACGGATTTGTAAAATTAGTATCAGTACAGCCGACTTTTTTAACCCAGTCATTCATCATTTTAACAAAATTATCTTTTGTGCCGCCCACAAATTCAGCAAGCACTTCGCAGGCATCGCAAGCAGAGTGAACCATAGTAAGATACAAAAGTGTATCAACACTCAACTCTTCCCCTACATTTATGCCGGCAACCTGTGCGCCCGTACCTGCCGATGCATCAAAAGCCGCCTGGCTCATTTTTGTTTTAACGCTTAAATCCTTAACATTTTCAAGTGTAACCATTGCAGTTACAATTTTGGTTAATGATGCAGGATAAAGGCGTTCATCAATATTTTTTTGCGCCACTACGGGATATGAATCATCATCAAGATTTATGAGCATATATGCTTCGGCATAAATCTTTCTGTCCGGCTTATATGTTGCGCCTTGGCTCGAAAGAGGCAAAGCTAAAAATGAAGTTATCAGTATTATAAACGATAAAAATACACAAAGTGTTCTTTTCATAGACTTGACACCTTTTGAAATAAATTATATTATATTACATAGTTTAACATTTTTTTGACAGTTTTTAAAGTCTAATTTTAATTTTTTTGGAGAAAACTATGATATATATTACCGGCGACACTCACGGCGACATTTCGTGTTTTAAAAACCCTAAATTAAATAAGCTTGGTGAAAAAGATATTCTTATTGTTTGCGGTGATTTCGGCTTTATTTGGAATCCTCACGATAAAAATGAAAGAAAAAATCTTGAATACCTGAAAAAAAGAAAATACACAATATGTTTTGTTGACGGCGCTCACGAAAATTTTGATATTTTAAATTCGTACAAGCCATACAGATGGAAAGGCGGAAACACCCACAAAATTGCCGATAATATTTACCACCTTATGCGCGGTGAAATTTTTACATTTGAAGGCAAAAGCTTTTTTGTTATGGGCGGCGGCGAAAGTGATGACGCTTATATGCGTGAAGAAAATGTCAGCTGGTGGGAAAGTGAACTTCCTACCGCCGAAGATATGCGAAACGGTGTAAGAAACATAAAAGATACGGAAAAAAACATCAATTACATTCTTACTTACGAACCGCCGACTGTTGCGAAAGATATTTTAAAGCAAAGAACAAACCAAAACATCATCATTTCTCCGCTTAATACTTATCTCCAGGAATTGATGGAAAATGTGCAATATATGCACTGGTACTTCGGTTCACTTCACCTTGATTTGAACATCAGTAAAAAAATGACTGCTGTATTTAATGAAATAATACAAGTAGGCTGATACAAAACAATCCTAAAACACAGGGCAGGTACTTTTGTACCTGCCCTGTGTTTTAGGAAAAAATGAAAGAAGAAAAAAGGTTTTTATTCGTCTTTCGACTCGTTAATTACTTTTTGAGCTATATGTTCCGGCACTCTTTCATACCTTGCAAATTCGGTTGTGAAAGAGCCTCTGCCCTGGGTAATTTGGCGCATTGATGTTGAAAAGCTACTCATTTCACCCTCCGGCACTTCGGCGATAATTTCCTGATTACCGTCACCCACCGGTGACATACCCAAAACTCTGCCGCGCCTGCGGTTAATATCGCCTATAATATCGCCCATTGCATCATCATTTACCGTTGCACGCAAAGTAACAATAGGTTCAAGAAGAACCGGGCAGGCATTTGCTACACCCTCTTTAAATGCAATAGTTGCCGCCATTTTAAAACTCATTTCGCTTGAATCAACCGGGTGGTATGAACCGTCGTAAAGCGTTGCTTTAATACCAACCATCGGGAAGCCTGCAAGTATGCCCTTTTCCATACATTCATTAAGCCCCTTTTCAACTGCCGGGAAGAAGTTTTTAGGTACTGCACCGCCGACAATTCTTTCGGCAAAAATAAGCTTTTCGGTATCATAAGGTTCAAATTCAATAAATACATCACCAAATTGGCCATGACCGCCGCTTTGCTTTTTATGCCTGCCTTGAGCAGAAACCTTTTTAGTAATTGTTTCCCTATAAGCAACTTTAGGTGCATCAAGCTTTGCTTCAACACCGAATTTATCCTTAAGCCTTGAAACAGCAACATCAACCTGTTGCTCACCCACACCTGATAAAATCATTTGATGTGTTTCAATATTATTTGTAAGTGAAAGCGACGGATCTTCTTCACAAAGTCTTAAAATTCCTGAAGAAATCTTTTCCTCATCACCCTTTTTTACAGATGAGATTGCAACTTTATATGAGGCAACAGGCACATTAACTGTGTCAAGTTTAACTATATTCGAAGATGAACAAAGAGTATCGCCCGTTGAAAAACCTGAAAGCTTGGTTACAGCACCAATATCACCTGCCGTAAGTTCGCCTACATCAGTTTGTTTAGCACCAAACAGCTTTACAATCTTGCCCATTCTTTCTTCCTTGCCTGTATTAGCATTAAATGCAGGTGTGGAAGAATTAAATTTACCGCTTACAACCTTAAAATATGAAAGCTTGCCGATAAATGGATCAGCCACGGTTTTAAAACAAATTGCAGCAAGCGGGCCGTTTTCATCAGCGGTGAGTTCAACAGGCTCACCGTCAGAATCAATTGCATATTCACTTTTAGGGCCCGGGCAAACATCAGCGATAAAATCAAGAAGCATATCGCACGCAATACCGGTGATACCCGAAAGTGCAAATACAGGAATAATAGAACCGTCAGCCACACCAAGCTTTAAACCTTTGATTTTTTCTTCAGTGCTTAATTCTTCACCATCAAAATACTTTTCCATAAGTTCTTCATCAGTTGAAGCAACAGCCTCGGCAAAAACAGCCTTAATAGCTTCAAAACGAGGTTCATCATCATGTGTCAGCGAAGATTCTTTCCTTTTAACTCCGTCATATTCATAAGCTTTATCGTCAATCATATTATAATAAGCAACAACTTTGCCGCTTGAAATAACAGGCACTACCACAGGGCAAACCTGCGCGCCGAATTTGGCAACAATACCGTTAAAGCTCTTATAAAAATCTGCCCTTTCATCTTCCATTTTAGTTGTTACAAAAATTCGTGAAAGGCCGTGAGAACCGGCACTCTTAAATGCTTTTTCAGCACCGACTGCAAGGCCGGAGCGTGCAGAAACAACGATAACGGCAGTGTCACCTGCTCTCATACCCTCATTGCTGCCCATAGCAAAGTCAAAAAGACCCGGGGTATCAATAAGGTTAATATTTTTATCCTTATATTCAAAGGAAGCAACAGCACTGTTAATGCTGATTTTCCTCTTTTTCTCCTCACTGTCAAAGTCCAAAACAGTATTACCGTCACCGGTTTTGCCGATTCTTTCAGTAGTACCGGCAACATTAAGCAAAGCCTCGCAAAGAGTTGTTTTACCCTTGGATGCGTGGCCTGCAAAAACAACATTTCTTATATCTTTTGCTTGAATACCCATAAAAGTTACCTCTTATTTTTAATCTTTGTGCATATTGTATAATATTTTTCAACATTAGTCAATAGTATAAGGATATTTTTAACAGTTTTTATGTAATTCCATCCATACGCTTACAAAAATATATATGCACGCGGTTTTATATAAATCATTAAAATATAAAATAAGCAAAAGAAAAAGGCACTCCATAACGGAATGCCTTCTTCTTTTTAAGGGGTAAAATTTATGTGAAAACGTAATTGGTATATATAAAAAGGTTGAGAAAAATATTTTCTACAACCTTGTTGACTCTGATAACACTTCAGCCGTGGTTGAATCGTTATTAAACTTTGTTCTTTTAGTATGATTTGGTACCGAATTCTTAACCATTGCACCTTTTAGCATAAAGAATGCAACATTTTTACTGATTTTCTCATAATCAACATTGAATATCTTTGCCGAAACATACTTATTAAATACATTGATGAGCGGCCCCATACAAAAAGCTGTAATTATCGTGCCTAAGCCGATATTTTTAACCTTTGAAATGTCACCTTCAAATATTGCCGATACACCGCCGCTTACTATCAAACCGATTAGCACTACGGTTACATCAGTTGCAACCCTCATCCATTTATATTGAAACTTTGTTGACCGTGCAAGCATAAAACTTAAAGCATCATAAGGGCCAACGCCGACATTTGCTGTAAAGAATAATGAACAAGCAAAGCAAAGAGTAACTATACCCGCTAAGAGAAGGGGTACTCTCAGCGCTAAGGTATAATGCTCATTTACCATCGGAGCGAATAGATTTTGGAAAAATTCACAAGAATAACCGCAACCTACCATATTAAATATCGTTCCGACACCTACCAATCCTCTGTGTGCTACAATAACGACAAACGCTAAAATAACAAGATTGATAATCAATTGATATGTACCAAAGCCCATACCAATGGTGCTTGCTACATTCATATTCATTGAAGTGAAAGGGTCAACACCGAAACCCGAAAGCGAAAACAGCGAAATTCCAAAACCCATTACGATGATACTGATAAGGGAGAGAATTACTCGCTTGACCATATGGTGCTGAGCGAACATATCTTTAATGTATCCGTATGCCTCGTCTTGAAATTTTTTCATCTGCCTATTTGCACCTCGTGCGTTTCTTTGTTTGCCTCTCAATGCCTACATTATAGCCCCTTAAAATGAAAAATCAAGACCTTTTTTCGAGTTTCTACCTATGTAACACATTGTACAAAAGTAAGTTGCATTTTTTGTACAATATGCACAACACTTTATTCCATTTGTTTCCCCAAAAATGCGGCCGCAACCTGAACAAGTTTAATATCCGTTTCGCTTGGAAGTGTATGATTTTCGTCTTCAATCATACAAACCGCACCCGAAACATCACCACCGTATATAATAGGATAAACAACATTTGCCTTTCTGTCATATCCCTCAATAGCACTTACAGACGGGATTTTATCATTAGTAATATGAATTGCCCTGTTTTCCATAAGTTCTTCAAGATTCTTTGTAACTCTTCGCTCAAGAATTTCCCTCTTGCTGATTCCGGAAGCTGCAACAACATGGTCATTATCCATAATCGCAATGGGAAGCCCGCCGCTTTTGTGGAGCACCTCAGCATATTGGCTTGCAAAATTTGACAACTCACCAATAGGCGAATATTTTTTAAAAATAACTTCTCCCTCGGCATCGGTAAAAATTTCTAACGGGTCACCCTCTTTAATTCTAAATGAACGGCGGATTTCTTTTGGAATAACAATTCTGCCTAAATCGTCAATTCTTCTGACTATACCGGTTGCTTTCATATTCATTCTCCTAATAAATAATGTTATTATTTCTGTTATATTTTGCACATTTTAAAAAAATATATTCTAAATAAATCGACAAAAAAGCAAATTGCCAAGGTGATTACCTTGGCAATTTGCTTCTTTATCACGCATATTTTTGGTTATCATCAGTATTATGCATAGCAATTTTTTCTCCATTTGGGCTTAAAATTCTTTTGTTATAAAATTCGCTTTTCTTTGCAAGTTCTTTATTTACATAATCATAGCCAAACTCTTCAAAAACAGTCGGCTCATTTGAAAACAGATCAGTTCCGAGACCGAGTCGGTTTCCTTCAATTTTTACCCCCCATTGCAGCCAAAACCGTTGGATACATATCATAATTTGACCAAGTTCGATTTTTCAAGCAATCCTTTGAATATTTCAAATCAGGCGAAGGGTTTAATATCAAATTATATTGTGTACGATTACCGCTTTTATTTTTGAAAAAATCCGAACACATACTCAAATGATCGCCTATTATAACAATTGTTGTATTTTCATAAAACGGTTGTTGCTTTATCCACTCAATAAATTTATAAGTTTCATTTTGACTATAATAAATTGCATTTGCATATTGATTGTTGAATTTATTTTTTATTTTAGGACTTACATAACCCGGTGTATGAGTATCAGCTGTTTCAAAAGTCATATTAAACGGCTTTCCGGTTTTATAAAGTCTTGTTATTTCATCTTTTGCAAACTGGTATAATTTATCGTCTTCATAACCCCAAAATTGTTTATAATTTTTAGGAAGTAATCCGTTTTTTATAGCATAATTATAATCCATCACTTTGTAATTACCGTGATTTTCAAAAAGATATGACAAGCCACCGAATCTCGCATCGGCACCAATCATAACTGTTTGCTCATATCCTTCGCTGTTCAAAACATCGCCAAAAGTCCAAGCCCCGGGTAAAAAGTTACCGGATGAACCATATGAGTTTCCGTTTCCGGGCACTTTCATCGGCAAGCCGGTCATTTGATTCGTCATAGATGCAAGAGACCATTGAGAACCGACAGGCATCTTGGGTCCGCCAAATTCATTATTGCTGTCAGAAAAAGTAATACCACCTTGAGATAATTTCGTGAGTTTTGGAATTAAATTTACATCTTCCATTCCACCTAAATCTTTAGACATATAAGAGTTTTCCATAGATTCAAGGTAAATATAAATAACATTTCTCTTTTTTTCAGGAAAAATCAATTTTGTTTCTTTTGGCTCGACATAGTTTTCTTCAATAAAACTTGATTTAACAAAATATGCCTTATATAAATCAACCAACTTGAAATCAACAATTCCGTAGATCAAGCCGCCTAAAAACACAGATAGACTTAAAATTACAGAGAGTACTCGCCTTATTTTTTCATTATAAATAACAGCATCATAGTTTTTAATTTTTAAAACAATTTTATATTTGAGAAATACAAATATAGTAAACAAGCCTGTTATTATTACACAAGGCAAGAACGCTTTGGTTAAAGCACTTATATAAATACCACTGTCTGTACCCTGCGTTGGGGATGTAAGATTTATAATCATTTGATCCGCAGCAACATGGCCATATGTAAAATTACTCCATTGTGTAAAAATAACAAACATTACTCCAAGCATAAAAGTTATACATAAAACAATCTTTTTTGCTTTTGTTCTTTGCTTATTTTCTGTTTTTTCCTTTGTCACTGATATTTTCATAACGTTTCCTCAAATGAATATATATTTAACTTTGCAGCTCAAAATAAACATTATACTATGATTTTGCATTGGTATATTCTTTTTCAATCCACGCCATTAGAAGTTTAACAATTTTTTCCTGCTGCGTTTTAGTAAGAGCCTTGCCTTGCGGCACTTTATACCACTTTTCAAGACAAGAGCGGCAACAGCAAGCGCACGCATGCTGTGCAATAAACACCGGATGATTTTTCATCGGTGTTTGCTTTCCGTCATTTTTAGGATAAGCCGGAGCAAGTTTTTCACTGATAAAATCTTCTGCGTGTGATTTAATTGTATCCATTCCCTTCTCATCTATATAAGCAATATCCTTTGCTTTTAGATGAAAAGAGGAACGAAATTTTGATTTAGACAATTTTTTGAGTGCGTTATCAATTGTTTGCATAAAAATCACATAGTAAGTTCAAGTGATTTAGACTCAACTTCAGCAACAATCTTTTCAACAAATTCATCAAGTGACATAGCACCCTTATCCCCGCCTGAACGGGTACGAAGCGATACAGTATTATTTTCAATATCCTTATCGCCTGCAAGGAGCATATAAGGCACTTTTTCAAGCTGGGCAGAACGAATTTTAAATCCGATTTTTTCGCTTCTGTCATCAACTTCACAGCGAATACCCTTTGCTTCAAGTGCTTTTTTAGCTTCAAGAAGATAATCAAGGTGGCGGTCTGCAATAGGAAGAAGCTTAACCTGAACCGGAGCAAGCCAAGTAGGGAATGCGCCTGCATATTTTTCAATAAGCAATGCAAGTGTACGCTCATAACAGCCGATTGAAGTTCTGTGGATAATATAAGGATTTTTCTTAATTCCGTCCTTATCAACATATTCCATACCGAATTTTTCAGCAAGCATTTGGTCAATTTGAATAGTTACAAGTGTATCTTCCTTACCAAATACATTTTTAATTTGAATATCAAGCTTAGGGCCATAGAACGCAGCTTCGCCGACACCGACTTTATAATCAATATTAAGGTCGTCAAGAATATTTTTCATAACTCCCTGGGCTTCATTCCACTGTTCTTCAGTGCCAAGATATTTTTCACGATCATTAGGGTCCCATAAAGAAAAACGATATGTTAAATCTTCTTTAAGGCCTATTGTTTCCATCATATAATTAGTTAATTCAAGGCAAGCCTTAAACTCATCTTCAAGCTGGTCCGGGCGGCACATAAGGTGGCCTTCGCTGATAGTAAACTGGCGAACACGAATAAGGCCGTGCATTTCGCCCGAAGCTTCATTACGGAAAAGAGTTGATGTTTCGTCATATCTAAGCGGCAAATCACGATATGAACGGGGTCTGTTAAGATAAGCTTGGTATTGGAACGGACAAGTCATAGGACGAAGTGCAAAAACTTCTTTATCCTTTTCTTCATCACCCATTACAAACATACCGTCTTTATAATGGTCCCAGTGACCTGAAATTTTGTATAAATCACTTTTTGCCATAAGAGGTGTTTTGGTAAGCTGCCAACCTCTCTTTGCTTCCTCATCTTCAACCCAGCGTTGTAAAGTCTGAATAATTTTAGTACCCTTTGGTAAAAGAATAGGCAAGCCCTGACCGATATAATCAACAGTAGTAAAGAGTTCAAGTTCACGGCCGAGTTTATTATGGTCACGCTTCTTTGCCTCTTCTAATGCATTGATGTAATCTTCAAGCATAGAAGCTTTAGGAAATGCGATACCGTAAACACGGCAAAGCATCTTATTTTTTTCGTCTCCGCGCCAATAAGCACCTGTGCAGTTAGTAAGTTTAAATGCCTTAATAACTTTCATTTCAGGAATGTGAGGGCCTGCGCAAAGCTCTGTAAATTCGCCCTGTTTATAAAAGCTGATTGGCTCGCCTTTTTCTGAATGTTCCTTAATAAGTTCAATTTTGTATGGCTCGCCCTTTTCTTCCATTAGCTTAATTGCTTCATCGGCAGGAAGTTCAAATCTTTCAATAGGATAATTTTCCTTAATAATAACTTTCATTTCCTTTTCTATTTTATCAAGGTCATCCTGTGTGAAATGTGTATCAACATCAAAATCATAATAAAAACCGTTTTCAATAGCCGGGCCGATAGTAAGTTTTGCGTTTGGATAAAGCCTTTTAACAGCTTGTGCCATTACATGAGATGCAGTGTGGTTAAACGCCTTTTTACCGTCTTCATCATCAAATGTAAGTACTTCAAAATCACAATCGCTTTCAACAACGGTGCGCAAATCTGCAATTTTACCGTTTATACTGACGCAGCAAGCGTTTCTGTAAAGCCCCATTGAAATATCTTTTGTAATTTCAGCTGCGGTTACAGGTGCGCTGTACTCCTTAACCGAACCGTCTTTCAATTTAATAATCATAGTTATTTCCCTCCTAAAAAAAATTCACCCTGAAATAAATCAGGGTGAATAAAATCCACTGTTCCACCTGAATTGCACATAAACATAAAACAAAGTATGAAATATGTGCCACTCGTTTACTCTGTAACGGGAGAACCCGGCCTGTATTAAAGGCACTCAAAGGTGGTAATTTACTTGGCTTTTGCATACTTGCACCCACCGTATACTCTCTGAAAAAAGCTTGAAGCAAATCATATCCTTATCATTGATTTGAGTTTATTTTAACACCAAAAAAAATCATTGTCAACACATATTTTTACCAAATACCGTTTAAATACTCACTTTGTATTAACTTCAATAATTCTTACCGCAAACAATATGCACATCAACTGCTTAAAAAAACTTGACATATACAACATATAGGTGTATATTATTAGATAAGTTTTACATATTGTTATGAGATTTTGTATGACTTTTAGTAAAATTTGCATTATAAACTGTACCTTTTCTGATGGTAAAATTTCGAGATTTAAAAACTTAAGAAATTAAAATTTATGAAGAAGGAGGTGCTGTTTGATAATGAGTAGTATAATTGTGCCGATTATAGTCGGCGTTTTATGTGCAATAATTTTTGGCGTTTTGGGCTTTGTACTCGGCGGTGAACATCGCAGAAAAACAAGCGAAAAAGAAATAGGCTCTGCAACCCAGCAGGCAACCAAAATTATAAATAATGCTTTAACCGAAGCTGAAGCTACAAAAAAAGCAAGGCTTATTGAAGCAAAGGATGAAATACACAAGCTTCGCCACGATGCAGATAAAGAAATTCGTGAAAGAAGAAGTGAAGTTCAAAAGCAGGAAAACCGTCTAAATCAAAGAGAAGAATATCTTGATAAAAGAGCGGATTCCCTTGAAAAGAAAAATGAAAATATCAGCGTTAAGCAAAAACAGCTTGACGACAAGCTACTCGAAATCGACGGCATCAAGAAAAGCCAGTTTGATATGCTTGAACGCATTTCAGGTCTTACTCAAGAGCAGGCTAAGGACCAACTCCTTGCCAATCTTAACGAAGAGCTTGATACTGAAAAAAGCAAGCGTATTCTTGAAAACGAACAGATGATTAAAGACCAAAGCGAAGTTTTGGCAAAAGAAATCATCTCAACAGCAATTCAGCGTTGTGCGGCAGACCACACAGCCGAAACCACAGTAAGCGTTGTTGCTCTTCCTAATGATGAAATGAAGGGCAGAATTATCGGCAGAGAGGGTAGAAATATCCGTTCTATCGAAACAATTACAGGTGTTGAGCTCATTATTGATGACACACCGGAAGCAATCACAATCAGTTCGTTTGACCCTGTCAGACGCGAAATTGCAAGGCTTACACTTGAGCATCTTATTCAAGACGGAAGAATTCATCCGACTAAAATTGAAGAATGCTTTGAAAAAGCCACCCGTGAGGTTAACAGCACTATTAAAACAGAGGGTGAAAAAGCTGTTCTTTCAGCCAATTGCGGCCAAATCCACCCTGAACTTGTTAAGCTTTTAGGTAAGCTTAAATACCGTACTTCTTATGGCCAAAGCGTACTTAAACATTCACTTGAAGTATCATACATTGCAGGTCTTATGGCAGCCGAAATCGGTGCAGATGAAAAGCAGGCAAGAAGGGCCGGACTTTTGCACGATATAGGTAAAGCACTTGACCATGAAATGGAAGGTTCTCACATTGCATTAGGTGTGGAATGGGCTAAAAAATACAAAGAAAGTGACGCGATTGTTCACGCTATTGCCGCTCACCACGGTGAAATTGAATGTAAAACCGTTGTTGCCTGCCTTGTTCAAGCTGCCGATGCAGTAAGTGCAGCAAGACCGGGTGCAAGAAGAGAAAATATTGAAAATTACATCAAGCGATTAGAACAGCTTGAAGAGATTTCCACAAGCTTTGACGGTGTTGAAAGAGCATATGCCATTCAGGCAGGCCGTGAAGTAAGGGTTATGGTTAAGCCGGATGTAATAAACGACGAAAGAATGCCATACATTGCTCACGAAATTGCCAAAAAGATTGAAAGCGAAATGGAATATCCGGGTCAGATTAAGGTTAATATTATCAGAGAATCACGCGCTTCGGATATAGCAAAATAAAATTATTTGAAGCCGGCTTTTCGTCGGCTTCATTTTTTATCATTTATCGACAAAAAAGACTGTTTTTTTCAAAGGAGAAAAGTTATGATTAAGCATATAGTATGTTTCAAACTCAAAGACAACAGTTTGGAAGAATGCGAAAAGGCAAGGGACATTTTGAAATCTATGGAGGGTAATGTTCCCCTTCTGCGTGGAATTGAAGTCGGCGTTGATTTTCTTCATTCACAAAGGTCTTATGATGTTATTTTGCAGGTAAAGCTTGATGATACAAAAGCACTTGAAGAATATCAAAATGATGAATACCATTGTTCAGTTGTAAAAAAACATATGCATCAAGTAGCCCAAAGCAGTATTGCTATTGACTACGAGATCTAACCTATTTTCAAATTTCAAAAACGGCCTTGTTCACATAAAGCAAGGTCGTTTTTTGTTATTATATATAAAAATGGCATCTTTTTTTTGTCGAGTATTTAGTTTGACATTGATATTATATATTGCTATAATATATAATATATTTAATTATAATTATAGGACTATTTAGCGGAGGTACCTATGGAAGAAAACAGAGAAATAGAAATTGATTTAAGAAAAATTTTCATAATGCTGAAAAAGAAAGTGGCAATAATTCTTGTTATTGCACTTATCGGTGCAGCACTTGCAGGCTGCATTACTAACTTTTTTATCAAGCCTAAATACACATCAGGCGTCAGCTTTTATGTTAATAACAACAACGATAACCTTATAGGTTCATCAGGTACAATTTCATCAAGTGACCTTGATGCATCCGAAAAACTTGTAAATACATATATGTTTGTGGTAAAAAGCCGCACCTTCCGTGACAAAATTGCAGACAAGCTTTCAAGCGAGGTAACATCATCACAGCTTAAAAGTATGATATCTTGCTCGCAGGTTGAATCAACACTTATCTTTCAGGTTAATGTTACAAGCACAAGCCCGCAACTTGCCTCAGATGTTGCAAACACAATTGCAGAGCTTGCGCCTGACGAAATTGTAAGGGTTCTTAAAGTCGGCGGGGTTGAAGTTGTCGACTATGCTTCAGTTCCTACCAGCCCGTCATCCCCTAACCTTGCAAAGAACATTTTAATAGGCTTTGCCGTAGCCTTTGCACTTGCATTCATCATCTTCTTCACAAAAGAATTATTTGACACAAGAATTACACGCGAAACCGATTTAACAAAAGACTTTGATATTCCCGTACTCGGTACAGTTCCTCGACTTTTACCTGTTGAGGCAAAGAAAGAATCAATAAACGGTGCTACTATGGAGCAAATCGCAAAGCAAATTGATTCAGCAAAGAAAGGAGAGTAACTGCAATGGCATTAGTTAACAGAAATAAAAAGAAAAAAGAAAGCATTGCCCATTTTTCAAAAGAGGACCAAAGAAAAATTCTTTGTGCAGATTCCCCTTTCGTAGTTAAAGAAGCTTATAGTTCAATTCGTACCAACCTTCTCTTTTCGCAAAAAGGTGAAGATTGCCCTATATTCGTTGTTACAAGCCCTACTGCAAATAACGGTAAATCAATCAACAGCGTAAATATGGCTATTTCGTTTGCACAAATGGGCAAAAAAACACTTCTTATTGACGGAGATATGAGAAATCCGACTTTACACAGATTATTTTCAATTCCTGTTAAAAACGGACTTTCGGAAATTTTAGCCGGTCTTACAGACAGCATTACCGTATCTAAAACAGACATTGAAAATCTTTCAATTCTTACTGCCGGTAAAATTCCGCCAAACCCTTCCGAACTTTTATCTAACGAAAGAACGGATAAGCTTTTGTCCTTTGTAAAACAGCATTATGACTGTGTATTTATTGATACACCACCTGTTAACCTTGTAACCGACCCTACTGCTTTTGCGACAAAAAGTACTGGCTACATTATGATTATCAAAGCAGGAATTACAGATACACCAAATACCAAAAAAGCTGTTGAAACATTAACATCGCTTGGTGCTAATATTGTAGGTTTTGTGTTAAACGATGTTGTTGAATCCAGTGGAATGAAATATTACAGCTACGGTAAATACAGAGGATATAGATACAAATCAAAATACGGTTATAATTATAACTACAATTACAAATACCGCTAAATAAAACAAGTCAGGACGATTTCAATGAATCAGCAAAAACGCTTTCAAAGCAATACAGAATTCATTATAAATTTAATATCGCTGTTTTTGGCACATACTTTATCAATCGTAATTTTCGGTGTGATTATCAAAAGAATTACACCGTATCCGAAAAACGATACGATTGAATACATATTTGTTTTGCTGATTAGTGCAATCATAGTATTTCTTTACTTTTCAGTTCGAATTAACTTTACCAAGCGTGACCGTACATTTGAATTCACTTCTACTTTAAAAAACTGCCTACTCACCTACGGGTTATTTGGTGCAATGCTGATTTTAACCAAAAATCCGATTATAGATTCGCGTTATTTATTTCTTTCTTCATTTGTTTTTTATATTTTCTTTTCGCTTATAGGAAGATATGTATTTAAGCACTATATGATTAAAAAAATATCTAAAAGCAAGTTTGCAACACGAGTAGGCGTTATTTCCACATATGACAGAGCCTGTGAATTCATTCCCAAGCTCAAAGAAGATTGGACTAACAATGTAACTGCGCTCGCACTGATTGACGCTGATTTTAACGAATCCGGATTCGTACTGAAAAACGGAAAAAGTGTTTTTGAAATCAACGAAGTACCGGTAGTTGCAAATATTGAAAGCCTTATCGGCTGGATCAGAACAGCCAGCCTTGATGAAATTTACATAAATGTTGAATCAACCGATATGCTTCCTAACGCAAACGAACTTATTGAAGAACTTGAAGATATGGGAATTACGGTTAATATCAATATTCCTGCACTTGAAAAAATCGTTTCACAAAGTAAATACAATAATTTAAACTGTGTAGTTGAAAATGATTATCCTATTGCAAAATTTGCGCCTACCGTAATAAGCCCAGGCAAGCTTGCATTTAAGCGTTTAGTGGATATTATCGGCGGAATTGTGGGTACAATCCTTTCTTTGCCGATAATTTTAATCGTTGCAATTCCGCTGAAACTTGAATCAAGCGGCCCGCTTATTTTTAAGCAGCAGCGTGTAGGTAAAAACGGGCGCATATTTAATATTTATAAACTTCGTTCAATGTATGAAGATGCGGAAGAAAGAAAAAAAGTTTTGCAAGAGCAAAACCAAATGGACGGACATATGTTCAAAATGGATAACGACCCGAGAATAACAAAGGTCGGCAAATTCATAAGAAAAACAAGCATTGATGAATTACCGCAATTTTGGAATGTGCTTAAAGGTGATATGAGTTTGGTTGGAACAAGGCCACCTACCATAGATGAATTTGAAAAATACGAAAGTCACCATAAAAGAAGATTATCAATGAAACCGGGTATTACCGGCAAATGGCAGGTATCGGGCAGAAGCAATATTAAAAATTTTGAAGATGTTGTTAAACTTGACTGTGAATACATTGATGAGTGGTCGCCGATTCTTGATATTCAAATTTTGATTAAAACAGTCGGTGTTGTTTTAACACATAAAGGTGCAGAATAATAATACAGATAGGAACTTTTTATGAAAATCGCAATGTTTGGCCATAAAAGGATACCGTCACGCGAGGGCGGTGTTGAAATAGTAGTTGAAGAACTTGCAAAGCGCGAAGCCGCTTTAGGCAACGAAATTACTGTTTATAACCGACTTGGGCATCATGTATCCGGCAGTAAATTTGACAGTCCGATAAAAAGCGATGATTTAAAAAACATAAAAATCAAAACTGTTTTCACTTTTGAAAACAGCAAATTAAATGCAATAGTATACAGCATATTATCGGCAATTAAAGTAAGTTTTTCAAATTGCGATGTAGTACATATTCACGCCGAAGGCCCGGCGTCTATGTCTTTTTTGCCAAAGCTATTTGGTAAAAAAGTTATAGTCACAATTCACGGGCTTGATTGGCAGAGGTCAAAGTGGGGCGGTTTTGCAACCAAATTTTTAAAGTATGGTGAAAAAAACGCCGTTAAATATGCTGATGAAATAATTGTTTTATCAAAAAATACACAAAAATATTTCTACGATACTTACGGCAGAAAAACCGTTTACATACCAAACGCAGTTAATAAGCCGAAAATTAAAAAAGCAGAAAAAATAAAAGAGCTTTATAATTTAGATAAAAACAGCTACATACTTTTTCTCGGCAGAATTGTTCCCGAAAAGCAAGTAAGTCTTTTAGTTAAAGCTTACAATCACATTGATACAAATAAAAAGCTTGTAATCGCAGGCGGAGCAAGCCACACAAGTGATTATTTCAGCCAAGTCAAAGCTTTAGCAAAAGATAACAAAAATATAATTTTTACAGACTTTGTTCAAGGTCAGGTGCTTGAAGAGCTGTATTCAAATGCATATGTTTATGTACTGCCAAGCGACCTTGAGGGAATGCCTTTAAGCCTGCTTGAAGCTATGAGCTACTCAAACTGTTGCTTAACTTCAGACATTGCAGAGTGTACTCAAGTATGCGAGCAAAACGCAGTTTATTTTGAAAAAGGCAATCTTGACGACTTAATAAACAAACTTTTATATCTTTTGAAAAATGATAATGAAGTTCAAAAATACAAAAGCACTTCAGCAGAATTTATCTGCAAAAAATATAATTGGGATGATGTTGTAAAAAAGACATTATCGCTTTACCAAAAATAGTCGGAGTAATTATGAAAATACTGATGGTCAACAAATTTCTCTACCCTAACGGCGGGTCGGAAACATATATGTTCAAGCTTGGTGCTTACCTCAAATCAATAGGTCACGAGGTTGAATATTTCGGTATGGAACATGAGGGAAGATGTGTTTCAAACAGCCTCGGCCTTTATACCGAAACTATGGATTTTCATAATTCAAGTGCTTTTAAAAAAATCAAGCTTTCACTGAAAACAATTTATTCAAAAGAAGCGAAAGATAAAATGCTTGCAGTTCTTGAAAATTTCAAACCGGATGTCGTTCATCTTAACAATTTTAATTTTCAACTCACCCCAAGCATTATTTATGCAGTGAAAGAATATGATAAAAAATACAATAAAAAAATCAAACTTATTTATACAGCACATGATTTTCAACTTATCTGTCCTAATCATATGATGATGGACATTCACACAAATACTCCGTGTGAAAAATGTATTGGCAACAATTTTAAAAATTGCACTATAAATAAGTGTATACATAATTCGACTTTAAAATCTCTTTTAGGTACGCTTGAAGCGGAGATTTACAATAAAAACGGAATTTACAGCAGGATTGATGATATTGTTTGTTGCAGTGAATTTATGAAAAATATGCTTGACACCAATCCTGTTTTTAAAAATAAAACGGTTACCCTTCATAACTTTATTGATAAAATCGAACCGAAGAAAAGCGAAAAAGAAGATTATGTCCTTTATTTCGGCAGATTTGCAGAAGAAAAGGGAATTGAAACCCTTATAGATGCAAAAAGTACAAACTTCATTTGTGCCGGCTCAGGTCCTATCGAGGACAAAGTTAATAATGCCAATAATTTGAAAAATATCGGCTTTAAAACAGGCAGCGAACTTGAAAAACTTATAAGAAAAGCTAAATGTACTGTATATCCGAGCATTTGGTATGAAAACTGCCCATTTTCGATAATGGAGAGCATTATGTATCAAACGCCTGTTATTGCATCAAATATCGGTGGTATTCCCGAACTAATAGATAATGGCAAAACGGGTTATCTTATCCCTCCGAACGACAGTTTGGCACTTGAAGAAGCGATCAATAGATTAGACAACAACACGCTTGAAAATATGGTATCAAATTGTTCAAAAAAAGAATTTGATACAGTTGAAACATATGCAAAAAAACTAATTGAAATATACAACAGATAGGGATAAAAATATGGACTCTAAAAAATATTATTCGGAATTGAATATTTTTCGCGGTTTAATTATCGTTTGGGTCTGCATCGGTCATTCGACGCTGGCAGCGGAAAGCGGCGTATTAAATCCGGACTTTTATTTTTATACATATGCGTACAGTTTTCATATGCCTGCATTTTTTCTATTAAGTGCAACTCTTTTCGGAAGAAAGGTATTGGCCGCAAAGAGCATTGAGAATAAGAAAAGCTTAATTGTCAACAGAGCCGCAAAACTTCTTATTCCTTATTATTTTTTCACTGTCGTTTCGTTCGTTTTAAAGCTTTTTATGGATAAATATGCCTACAACCCAATTGATTTTTCAGCCAAGTATGTTTTAAATGTTTTGTTTTTAGGCAAGGAAAATCCAAACGGTGGATTATGGTTTCTGTTTTATCTGTTTTTATACAGCGTGCTCGCTCTGATTTTAAACAAAATTGATTTTAGAATATCAACTGCTGTTTTATTTATAGTAAAGCTTATATTAACTGCGTTTTCTATAAAAACGATATTCTTTGAATATGCTTATATCTTTTTCTTTGGAATACTAATCAGCACTTATTATGAAAAAATTTCTTCATATATTAACAAAAAGGCTCAAAAAAACGGACTTTACTTTATAAGTACCATCACACTCGTTGCCTCGCTTTTCTTAGTGTATTTAAAATGCCTTAATAAAAATGCGTTTTTATCAATACTTATATGTATTTACAATATTGTCGTTTGGTACATATTAAGTGTTTGCATTGTAAACAAGGCAAACATATTTAAAAAGCCTTTCGATTTAATCGGAAATTACGGAATGGATATCTATATGATTGGATATTATGTTCAAATTGTGATACGCGTAGTTTTATATTCTATGCTAAAGGTAAATATTACAATATGTTCGGTGCTTATGTTTATTTGCAGTATAATTTTGCCGATTATAATTTCAAAATGCATTGTTCGCAAATTCAAAATTACAAGAATTTTAGTACTCGGCGACATATGACATAAAAGGATGAAAATATGAAAAAACTTAACGGAACAGTAATAGTTACATATCGTTGCAATGCAAGGTGCAATATGTGTAACAGATATAAAAAGCCCTCAAAACCTGAAGAAGAATTGACAATTGAAACAATAAAAAAATTACCGCCTATGTATTTCACCAACATTACAGGCGGCGAACCGTTTATTAGGGAAGATTTGGCTGATATAGTGCGCGAACTTTACAAAAAGAGTGACCGTATTGTTATTTCCACAAACGGATTTTTTACTGACAGAATCATTAAACTATGCGAGGAATTTCCGAAAGTCGGTATTCGCATTTCAATTGAAGGTTTAGAAGATACAAACAACAAAATACGCGGACTTGACGACGGATTTAACAAGGGATATACAACACTAAAAAAACTTGTGGAAATGAAACATCCCGATGTCGGCTTTGGTATGACTGTTCAAGATGCAAATGCCAAAGATTTAGTTGAGCTTTATAAACTTTCAAATGAAATGAATATGGAGTTTGCAACAGCGTCTTTGCATAATTCATTTTATTTTGTAGAAGCAAAAAATATAATAAAAGACAGACCAATGGTTGCCAAGGAATTTGAAAGCCTTATTAACGAGCTTTTAAAATCAAATTCGCCTAAAAAGTGGTTTAGAGCATACTTTAACCACGGTTTGATAAACTACATATACGGTCAAAAAAGATTACTCCCGTGCGATATGGCATTTGATACATTTTTTATTGACCCATACGGCGATGTTATGCCTTGTAACGGAACAAAAGAAAAAGAAGTTATGGGCAATCTTAACGAAACGAATTGGGATACTCTTTGGAGTAGTGAGCAGGCAGATAAAGTAAGGCAGAAAGTAAGACACTGTGACAGGCAATGCTGGATGATGGGATCTGTATCCCCTGCTATGCATAAATATATTTGGGTGCCTGCAACCTGGGTTATTAAGCACAAATTCTTAAGGTACTTTAAAGACAACAAATATTCAATGTATGAAAATAAAATTTGCCGCGATTACCGTGACGGAAAAGTAACTAAAGAGGAACTTGATAAGCTTTCAACCTGTGATATAAATGGCGAAATCAGCGACGGCCTTTCCGAAAAATCGAGGCAGCAGCTAATAAACAAAACAGGTGAAGAAATAGTAGACGCTGATATTAAAGCACAAATCAGCTAAACATTAGGTGATGAAATGAATATTCTTTTATCTGCATACAGCATTAACCCTTATAAGGGCTCTGAGGATGCTGTCGGCTGGAATTGGGCATTAACGCTCAGCCGCAGGCTTCCTGAAAGCACAATATATATTGTCACTAAGCGTTTTAACGAAGAGGATACAAAAAGAGGAATTGAAAATTGCGGCTTAAAAAATGTTAAACTGATTATTGTTGATGTGCCAAATGCGCTTAATTGGTTTAGAGAAAAACATTCAGCATTTCACCACGCATATTATATTTTATGGCAAAAAGTTGCTTATAACTGGGCTAAATCAAGCGGCATTAAATTTGACATTATTCATCATGTTTCTATGGGTAATTACAGAATATGCGGAGATATGTATAAATTTAAAGATGCACATACTGTTTTCGGACCTGTCGGCGGAGGGCAAACAACCCCTGACTCGCTTCGCTCATATTATACAACTCAAAGAAATTATGAAAAATTCCGTGATAATGTAAACAAAGCATTTTCCAAATTTAATTTCTATAAAAAACAAATCAATTCATTTGACGATGTATACACGGTCAATGACGAAACAAAAAATGCAATTGAAAATGCAACAGGTAAAAAATGCAAAAAGCTTTGCGACATATCAATAAACAGCAATATGCACGAACTTGACATTTTTCACCCTGATAAAAAGCCGATTGAAATTATATATCTCGGCAGGCTAATTGAACTTAAGGGCATTATGCTTTTAGTTGATGTTATAAAAAATATTAAAACCGATACCCCATTTCATGTCAGCCTTTACGGCGAAGGCGAATTAGAAAACAAAATCAGAGAAAAAATTAACGAATACGCCTTAAATGATGTTATAACAATACAGGGCAAGGTTAATTACACAGAGATTTCCGATATTTATAAAAATGCCGATATTTTCGTTCACCCGACATTTAGAGACAGCGGTGGAGTTGTATTTGCTGAAGCTATGGCACATAAGCTGCCTATAGTTGCACTCAATCAAAGCCTTTCAAGGGATTTTAATGAGCATAAATGCGGTCTTTTTGTAAACACCGAACAATCAAAGGAAGAAATAATCAATGAATTTGCCGAAAATCTCAAAAAACTTATTGAAAATTATGATTTGAGAGTCAAGTTCGGTCAAAATGGATATGATTATGCTAACACTTATCTTACAATGGACTACAAATTTAACATTGTTTACGGAGATTTAACCAAGTTAGGAAAAATATGAATGTGTTAATTGTTAACCCTATTCTTTACACAAACGAAGATAGAAATATAAAAAAAGTTAATACAATAAAGGATACTATGATTTATGATTTATGCCTTGCGTTTAAAAACAAAGGGCATAATGTAACACTCGCAGCTTCCGATTTATATAAACCGAATACAAGCGAAAATTATCCTTTTAACATTGTATGGATGAAAACAAGGTATACAAATCTTTTTCCGCCAAACACACTTCCCTATTGCCCTGAAGTTAAGAAACTTGCAAAACCAGGTGATTTTGATTTAATTATCACAAGTGAAGTTTTTTCGTTAAATTCACTTATTTTAGCTTTAAATGTGCCTGAAAAGTTAATTGTTTGGCACGAACTTGCAAAGCATAATAATATTTTTCGTGGCTATGCATCAAAATTTTGGTACGGCGTAATTGCAAAAAGTTGCTTTAAAAAACCACTTATTGTAGCAAGAAGTGAGCAGGCAAAAAAATTCATTTCAAAATACTGCAAAAATGTAAGCAATGTTATTATTGACCACGGTGTAAACACCGATAAATTTATTCCTTGCGAAAATAAAGATAATCAATTTGCAATCAGTTCTCAGCTTATACCGAGAAAGCATATTGAAAAATCAATCAGAGTGTTTGCAAACTATTTAAAGAAATTTGACAGCAGTGCAAAGCTATATATTATGGGCGAAGGCGAAGAAAAAGAAAACCTAAAAGCCCTTGCAAAAAAGCTTAATGCAGATGAAAACATAATATTTACAGGAAAGTTAAATCACAGCGATTTAATCGAAATTTTAAAAAGATCAAAAGCAATGCTTGTTTATACCGAAAAAGATAATAATATGGTATCAATAGTTGAATCAATCGCACTTGCAACTCCGATTATTACAACATCTGTTCCATATAATTCAAGCTATATAAAAGCAAACGAACTCGGTATTGTTAAAGATGATTGGAATGAAGATGATTTAAACAAAATCGCCTGTGATAATAAATATATAAATAACTGTATGAATTACAGAAAGTATTTGCCTACCGAATATAAGGCGGAGCAGTTTTTAAAGGTTAAAGGACTTAAATGAGTATAAAGAACAAAATTTTAAAAGTGTTTGAGGGTAACCCTCTTTATGAAAATTTCAGGCTTCGTTATTGGAAAGCGAAAAACAAAAAAGCTCAGCTTAAAATTGAAAAAATGGCACAAAAGCGAGCAAACGGCTTTAATGACCGAAAATTTTCAAGACTTAAAGAATTTGAAAATAAATATGACGGCAAGCGTTGCTTTATAATTGCAACAGGTCCGTCGCTTACGATTGACGACCTTGAAAAACTAAAAAACGAGTATACTTTTGGTGTAAATTCAATAATCAAACTTTTTGACAAAACAGATTTTAGACCTGATTTTTACGGAATACAAGACAGGGATGTCTATGGTGCCATGCAAGATATAATTATAAGCACAGAATTCAAAATTGCCTTTTATGCCGATATAATTGAAAAATATTATAATGTGCCGAGTAATTTTATACCCTTCCCTTATAACGGTGAATATCATCTTTATAACGGCAAGCTCGGCGAATACAATGCCAAATTCAGCGACAATGCTTATAAAATTGTTTATGACGGATATTCAATAACTTATTCTCTTATTGAAATTGCAGTTTATATGGGATTTAAAGAAATATATTTGGTCGGCTGTGATTGCAGTTATCCAAAAGGCTCAAAAAATCACGTGGTTGAAAGCGGCTTTATTGACAAGAACGCCAATTCAAACCCTATAAGAATGAGGGTCGGCTACCAATGCGCCAAGGAATATGCAGACAGTCACGGTATTAAAATATACAATGCCACACGCGGTGGCGAACTTGAAACATTTGAAAGAGTAGATTTAGACGAAATTTTAGCAAAATAAACAGTTATTGAGGAAAAAAGATATGAAAAAAATTGTTGCAATAGTACCTATGAAATTGAATAATCAAAGACTGCCGCAAAAAAATACAAAAGCTTTTACAAATGGCAAACCGCTTTGCTACTATATACTTTCAACACTGTTGAAAATCGAAAAGATTAACGAGGTATATGTATATTGCAGCAATGAGGAAATAAAGAAATACATACCGAGCAGTGTAAAATATCTTAAAAGAAGCGAAAACTTAGACCAAAACACAACTAAAATGAATGAGGTATTAAAGGCATTTGCAAAAGACGTGCCCGCAGACATTTATGTTATGACGCACACTACTGCACCATTTATATCTAAAGAGTCTATCGAAAAAGGACTTAATGCCGTTTTGAACGGTGAATACGATTCCTCCTTTGCGGCAAAGAAACTTCAGGACTTCTTATGGAAAGACGGCAAACCGTTTAATTATGAACTTAATAGCATTCCGAGAACGCAGGATTTAGAGCCACTTTACGAGGAAACAAGCGGATTTTATATTTATAATTCAAGCGTTATCACTTGCCTAAACAGACGCATCGGCAAAAAGCCATATATAGTTGAGGTAAACGAAATTGAAGCGGTTGATATTGACGAAAAAGAAGATTTCCAAATTGCAGACGCGATTTACAACAGTCTTTATAAAATTGAGGAATAATTATGAAAGAAACCTTAAAGAATTTCAGAGATAAGCTAAATAACAACGATTTTGTATATGGCCCTTTTATAAAAACGAGTGACCCCATGTTTGTTGAAGCGGTCGGTCTCGCAGGCTTTGACTATGTTATACTCGATATGGAACATGGACCTGTTACAATTGAAAATCAGCAAAACAACATTCGTGCAGCTGAGGCGAGAAATACCGTTCCTATCATAAGGCTTAAGGACCGAGGCGAAAACACAATCGGAAAAGCCCTTGACATAGGTGCTTATGGCATACAGGTACCGCAGATTAACAATGCCGAGGAAGCACGTAATGTAGTTAAATTTGCTAAGTTTTACCCTTACGGAATGAGGGGCGTTTGCAGATTTGTAAGAGCAGCTGACTATTCAAATTGCGACAGATATGAATTTTTTGAAAGTTCTAAGGACGTGCTTATCATCCTTCAACTTGAGGGAATTAAAGCTATTGAAAACCTTGACGAAATACTTGACGTTGAGGGTGTTGATATATTATTTATCGGGCCTTATGACCTTTCTCAGTCACTTGGCATTCCCGGTCAGGTTAATAACCCTATTGTTGTAAACGCTATGAAGGATATCGTTGAGCGTGCAAAGTCAAAAGGAAAAGTAGTAGGTACATTTGTTGACACACCGCAGGACTTAAAAATGTGGAAAGAGATTGGCGTTCAATATTTGAGTTACAGTGTTGATGTCGGCATTTTTATTGATGCTTGCAAGCAACTTAGAAAATCTTTTGAATGATAGTGGAGAAATAATAACAGATGGCACCAAAACTTCAATTTAAAATATCCCCGCGCGAATTTATTTTTGCGTTTTTTATAATATTATTACCTTTCAGTTTGTTTGCTGAAAAGAAATTAGGCTTAACCATTATTGGTTATTCTGACGAAACATTATGTATAATATGTATATTATACATATTATACTTTTCATTTAAAAAAGGTATCAAGGGCATTGACCTTACTATGCTTATACTTTTAATTGTATGCTCCGTCATCACATTGTGTGGGAATCTTATAAATAAATTGATTACAAACTGGTTTCCAATCATTGTTGATCTTGTGTGTCTTGCAAAAATATTCACCGTATTTATTGTTTACAAGCTTGTTGGTGAAAGAGATACTAAAAAAAGAGTAATTTCTTATCTTGTTCCTATCTGCAAAATAACTATTATATTGGGATCTATTTTCGGTATATTATCGCAATTTGTAAATTTGGGAATGACTACGCCTAACAGACGGTATGGTATATTGCCGTATTACTTCATCTTCGAAAACGAGGGAAGATACGGTTACATTATTGCCTGCGCCTTTTTGATTTTATTATTGGCAAAACTGCCTAAAAAGCAAGAGCGAATATATGAAGTACTTATGATATTCAATATTATTATAACTACAAAGGGTGTAACATATATAATAGTTATAAGCTATATTGTTTTGGTAATAATGTGGAAAAAAACATTAAAGCTTAATGCAAAAACATTGATACTTCTTATTTTAAGTGGCTTTGCAGCATCATCTGTACAAATAAATACATATCTTCGTGACACCGAATCGCCGAGAGTTACGCTTATAAGATATGGATTTAAAACCGCCAACACATATTTTCCGTTTGGCTCCGGCTTTGCAACATACGGCTCCGATATGGCAGCGAGAAACTATTCAAAACTTTACATAAAATACGGATTTGAGAACAGATATGGCTTGTCGACTCTAAATTCAACCTGTCTTAATGACTGCTATCTTGGAATGGTTGTAGGTCAATTTGGATATATAGGAATGATTGTATTTCTTGTTATGCTTTGCCTTATATTTGTTCCTCTTGATAAAATAGCAATCAATAAAAGGGTAAAAGCACTTACAGTTTCAATATTTATCGGTCTTCTTGTTAGCTGTATAGGAACAGCTATTATTAAATCAAGTATAGGTGTATTTTCAATGGCTGTAATCGGTCTTATTTGTGGTTATTCGCAACAATACAACAGCATATTAGAAGCAAAAAAGGCAGAAAAAGGAGATAATAACTAAATGATTCCTAAAATCATCCATTATTGTTGGTTTGGTCATAATAAAAAAAGCAATTTGATAAAAAAATGTATCAAAAGCTGGAAAAAATATTGTCCTGATTATAAAATAATTGAATGGAATGAAGATAATTTTGATATAAATATATGTCCTTATGTTAAAGAAGCCTATAACGAGGGCAAATGGGCTTTCGTTTCCGACTATGCAAGATTCTATGTATTAGAAAAATTCGGTGGAATATATTTGGATACCGATGTTGAACTTTTAAGATCTATTGATAGCCTTAGGCAAAACGGTGCTTTTGCAGGCTTTGCAAGCGATACGATTATCAACACAGGTCTTATTTTATGTGCTGAAGAAAGTAATTGGCTGTGCCAAAATGTTTTAAATTCCTATAAAGGTAAGCATTTTATAAATGATGACCCTGATAAAATTTTGGCAATAGGCCGCAGGGTTTCGGCAATACTTGAAGAAAATGGTTTAATTCTTAACGGTCAAACGCAAATCGTCAATGGCTTTACTGTTTATGATAAAAAATATTTCAACTCGACTGACGGCGACATATTTACTAAACCTGACAAAGAAGCGTATTCAATTCACCATTATGCCGCCACATGGTTTTCTAAAAAGAAACGTTTTTTAAACACACTTCGCAGAATAATAGGTCAAAAAAATATGCATAAATATTATAAATTGAAAGCATGGCTTACTAAATGAACAGAATTATACAAAAATACAGAAACTCAAATGTAGCGATAAAAGCTGCATTATGGTTTACAATATGTAATCTTCTTCAAAAAGGCATTACAATGATATCAATGCCTATTTTCACAAGGCTTTTATCAACTGAGCAATACGGTGTTTTAACTGTTTATAATTCGTGGTATTCAATAATAAGCATTATTGTCACCTTGAACCTTGCGGGCGGCGTTATCTTTAATGCATTAACTAAGTATGAGAATGATAAGAACAGATTTATCTCCTCAATGCAAGGTCTTTCAACCTTAATCACAATAATTTTCTTCATTATTTATATTTGCTTTCAAAATTATTTTAATAAGCTATTCAATCTGTCAACGCTTTTTGTTTTGGTAATATTCATCCAGCTTTTGTTTGAACCGGCATATCTTTTTTGGTCGCAAAGGCAAAGGTTTGAGTATCATTATAAATCGCTTGTATTTGTTACACTTGCAATATCAATTACAGGCCCTGTTTTAGGCGTAATAACGGTGCTTTCAACCACATATAAGGCTGAGGCAAGGATTATTTCCTTTGCACTTGTTCAAATATGTGTAGGGCTTATTTTTTATATTATTCAAGGTATCAAGGGCAAAACCTTTTTTAACAAGGAATATTGGACTTTCGCTTTAAAATTCAATCTGCCGCTTGTACCGCATTATTTATCGCAAATGGTGCTCGGTCAGTCGGATAGAATTATGATTGACAAAATCACCTCTTCAAGTGATGCGGCAATATACGGTGTTGCCTATAATTTAGCGTCGGTTTTAACAATTTTCATCAACGCAATTAACAGCTCTTATATTCCATCATTATACAAAATGATTAAAGGGAAAAGATATAAGGATAACAAGTCGATTGCAAATACAATATGCGCTTTTATGACAATTGTTATATGTGTTTTTATGATGTTTGGACCCGAAATAATCACTATATTTGCCGCAAACGAATATAAAAAAGCAATTTGGATTTTTCCTCCTGTTGCCGCTTCAATATTTTATACATACATTTATACTCTTTATGTTAATGTAGAATTTTATTTTGAAAAAACAAAATATGTTATGTTTGTATCTATTTTTGGCGCAGCGCTTAATATTTTGCTAAATTACATTTATATTCCTAAATTTGGATTTATCGCAGCGGGATACACAACAGTTTTTTCATATATAATTTTTGCAATAAGTCATTATATACTTTACAAAATCATTTTAAAGAAAAACAAAATTCCAAAATCAATTTTTCCTGATAAAAGCATATTATTCTATTCAATTATCGTTTTAATCGCCATGGCTTTTTGTATTATATTATATAAATACAATATAATCAGATACATTATTATTGCAACAATAGCTTTGCTTGCAATAATTTTGCATAAAAATCTAATCGCGTTTGTAAAAAAAGTATTTAGTAAATAATACGAGATCTAATTAAAGATATTTGATCTGCCCGGATTGTGCAGACAGTGCAAATAGAGCCTGCTTGATGCAATAAATTAAATTTTAAGCAACATACTGATTTCTTTTTCATAAACACTTATGTTTCGATAACTTCTTGGCATTAAAAATCCCTCTCGATGTTTATTCTACATCAAGAGGGATTTTTATATTGTCCGTTTTTACGAACCTATTTTAAAAAAATCAAGCCAAGCTCTTAACTCTACTTTGCTATAAAATAGAATTCTACACCGTTTTCTTTATTTTCAAAGCCATACTTAAAATTATGAAGTTCAAGTATCTGCCTGCAAATTGCAAGCCCCATACCAGATGAATTTTCATCCCTGCTTCGTGACATATCGCCTTTATAAAGAAGTTCCCACAGTTCTTTACCTTCCTCTTTTGAAATGTTTTCACCTTTGTTATAAATTCCAAGTTTAAACTTTTTGCCTTTTCTTGTAAGGCTGACTTTTATAACAGTTTTAGGTATTGCAAACTTAACCGCATTTGAAAGGAAATTGTCTATTACCAAACCGATAAGCTCATCATTACATTTAACAGAACATTTTTCAACTGCTAAATTTTCAATTCCGACATCTTTTGAAGCCGCAAGAGGTCGATATTTTTCAATCTCTTTTTTAACAATTCTGTCAAGGTCACATGCTTTTTTATCAATATCCGTATTCATTGTAAGCGAATTATACTGCAAGAGATTTTTGACAAGCTTATTCATCCTGATTGATTCTTCATAAATCGATTTTACATACTCGTCATTTTTGTCTTCATTTATTTTTTCCATAACAAGCTCGCAGCGATTTTGAATAATTGCAAGCGGTGTTTTAAGCTCGTGTGCCGCAGCATTTGAAAATGCATACTTTGCATATTTCATCTGCTCTTTTTTCACAATGCTGTACGAAACTGCAAGCGAAATAACGAGTGCCACCGTAAACACGCATGACAATCCTGTTGCCCATCTTGTAAATCGGAAATCTTCAATAACATTTTTGAAAAGATTAGCTGCAGTATAAGTTATCACATAATAAGCGTTTTCATCTTTCGTACCGACAACCCTAACTTGCTTTACAATATATCTGCCATTTTCAATAAATACTTCGTCAGTATAATCTATTGCACTTCCCCACGGGTCCGACTTATTTTCTTTACATTCGGCTTTAGGCACCTTGCCGTCTTTGAATTTCTTGTCGATAAAATCATAATCTTTTTTTTGAAAATCAGTCGAATGTGCCTTATACAAATCCATTTCAAAATATTTTGAAATACAGCTGATTTCACCTGTAGGCTTGGTATTGGTAAAGGTAAAACTTTCACCGTCTGTGCCATCAGGCAAAATTCTATACACAAGCGAACACGGAATTACCTTATCTCCGTCAATTGCATACTTAAAGGTTGAGTAGTTAGAAGAATACTTATTATCCATTTGTGCAAGCTGTTCAATCTGATTTTCTGACAAATATTCATCAAGATTGACTACTCCATATTTAAGTGACGGACTGTATTGGAACATAATTTGGTTTGAAGTTTGTGCAAGTAGATTTTCACCTGTTTCGTCATAAACATAATATTTAGTAGGATACAATGGAAGACTTTGGTTAGTAACACTTACAAAATTTTCTAAGTTTTCATACGAATTGTTATTGAATTCTTCAGCAAGCGTACTTGCTTCGTCATAAATATTTGCTTTAACCGTATCTTTCATATTGCCGTACAAAACAGCCATTGATGAAAAATACAAAACCAAAACAACAACAGTTACGATTGACAAAACTTTTCTTGTTTTTTTCATAAATCATACCTCCCTAAAGGAGTAGCCGGTGTTTATTATTGTTTTAATACATTCTGCTTTTTCACCCAGTGCTTTGCGAATACGCTTAATATGTGTGTCGACAACCCTATCGTCACCGTCAAAATCATATCCCCAAGCAAAAGTTAAAATCAACTCACGATTTAAAACAATATTTTTGTTTTCCATAAGGTAGCAGAGAATTTTAAAATCCTTTGATGAAAGTTTGATTTCATTTTCACCGACATAAGCTCTTTTGCACGATAAATCAAGAGCCACACCGGATACTTTAAGCCAATTTGCACTATCTATTCCCTTGTAGCGTTTTATAAGTGAATTACATTTTTCATAAAGAACGGACAGCGGAAAAGGCTTAACAACATAATCATCGCACCCACATTCAAAGCCTTTCAGGAAATCAGCCTCCTGCCCCTTTGCAGTTAAAAACAAAACGGGCAAATTACTTGCTCTTCTTACAGCTCTGCAAGCATCAAATCCATCCACTTTCGGCATCATAACATCAAGTATTACTAAATCAAAAGAATTTTCATAAAACAGCTCAAGCGCGCTTTCACCATCGGTTGCCGTTTTCACCGAATATCCTTTCGCTTCAAGATAGTCCTTAATGCTTTCCCTTATTGCTTTTTCATCGTCTGCTACTAATACAGAAAACATTCAGCCACTCCCTTTCAGCTATAAGATATAATACCTATGTGTACTTCGCGTGTCATTTAACCAAAATAAATGAAGAATAAATATTTTCAATATCTTTATCTGTTAACTTCATAGGAAAATTTTGAAGTCTTGCGGTATTAACGCCGTGAATTGTTTCTTCAAATTCATCTTTTGTCATAGTCAAATCTTCAAGCAAGCCAAGGTCTTTTAAAAAATCAATAAACCCTGCATAATCAAATCCCGTAATTTCTGTTGTTTCATCCACAAGAGATGTAAGCTTATCACCTGAATTTGCCATATATTTCCAAATATAAGCAAGCGATACAGCCACCGCTCTTCCGTGATAAAATCCTTTCAACTTATGAAGCTTATAGCTGAATGCGTGCGGTGCAGTAGTTCTGGCAAGATTGATTGCTTTTCCTGCCAGCATACTGCATTCAAGCATTGGTTCAAATGTTTTTTCATCATTTTCAAGATATTTTACAAAATTATTATTAAAAAGAGAAAGTGCCTTTTTGCTGTACTGCCTGCTTTCATCATTTGCATCTATTGACCAATAAGCTTCAACGCTGTGGCAAAATGCATCAAGCGAAGTGGCTACCTTTTGATCATAAGGTAACGATTTAAGTGTCGTATAATCAAATATTTGATAATCGGGAATAATATCCCAATCACTTACAGAAGCTTTATCCTTATTGTTATATAAAACTGAAAAGCGGGTAACTTCTGCTCCCGTTCCGGCAGTGGTAGGCACCGCTAAAATTTTAAAATCAAGCTTTGAATAATACTTAATGCCTTTCGCGGTATCAATAGCACTTCCACCACCGACAGCAACAACAAAATCGCAGGCATTAGACTTGAAAGCCTCTATCCCCTTTTGCACCGAGCTTACTTCCGGGCAAGGCTCAAATGAAGTAAACGCAACGCTTTTGATTTTTATTTCATCAAGTGCCTTGCGATAGCCATACCTGTCATATTCACCGGAGCAAACAAAAAGTACCTTCTGTGCCTTGATTTTAAGCATTATATTTTTAAATTCTTTAATAAATTTTTCATTATTATAATTCATTTCGCACCTTCCAAAAATTGATACTTTAATTTTAACATATACAGGCAAAAAAATAAACCTTTCTGCTTGAGGAAAGGTTTATTTTTGGTTTTATCTTATTTTGCCAAACTGCCGACAAGCATCATATAATCACCGATTTGCACACCAAATTCCGGCGCGCCCTCCATTATAAGCTGCTTGTTCGCTGTCATTTGGAACATATCGCCTGTACCGAGCAAAATTTTAAGAGCTGAAGTTGCACAGTCAAATTTCATACAGAAAAATGGCTTTGAACGCTTATATTCGCCCCTGCCGGCTCTTGATTTGCCTGCTTTAACGCGCATATATGCAGTACATTCAGGATGCCCCTCAACTGCCCACTGATAGCAACGGTCAGGACTTTTAAGCGCCCAATCATGCACCTGCGGATGACCCATTTTATTAAGCTGCGATATACCGGAAGAAAGCAAGTAAAAATACAGCTTGCAAAGAAGCAGTGAAAGTTCTTCGTCATTTTCCGGCGGTTCGGCAATGCTTAAAAGTGAAGACATTTTTAAAAGCACAGCCATAAACTTTGTGAATTTACCAAATGACTTAATCTTCATTTTCGGAAGTGAAGTCATTTTACCTTTCATAAATTCATTCATTTTCTCCATAGAAGAAAATGCAAGTTCGGCATCAATTTTTTCTTGACCGAGATATTCGCCGAGTTTAACACTCCATTCACCGTTTTCAACAATAAAATGGACCGCCTCTTTATCCTCTGCGTTTACTTTAGCTGAAACTTGGTAAATAGCGTTTACGCCCTCAAATTTCTTTTTAAGTTCAGGTACATCTGTGGCAATGGTTTTCATAAGCGGCAATGCCGCTGCCATAAATATTTTATTGGTATAGCGAGTTTCGTCACTTGCCATAAAGATACACTCCTTTCAATTTCAAAATAATGATACGGCAACAAATTAGAATTCGTCGTCCCACGCATCATCAGCTTCAAAATCTGCGTGCATCATTTCGCCGATAGCTTCGCTGATACCGTTTGCATCAATACCTGCCATGGCAAGAAGGTCTTCCTGCAAGCCGATAGTTGAAAAAGCATTTTGGTGGCCGAGCATTTTGAATGCACAAGCCTTACCGCTTTTTGCCACTACTTCTGCAACTGCCGAGCCTAAACCGCCCATAACTTCGTGGTCCTCAACAGTAATAATTCTTCTTGTATCCATAATTGCAGCCATTACAGCTTCTTCATCAATCGGCTTAATGGTGTGCATATTAAGAACTCTTACTTTCAAGCCTGCATCAGCTTCCATCATACGAGCCGCCTGCATAGCTTCAAACACACAAGAGCCACAAGCGATAACTGTAATATCAGTACCGTCATTCATAAGTGTGGCTTTATTCCATTCAAACTTGCAATCATTAGGTGATTTGTAAATAACCTGGTCAAAACCGCGGTTAATTCTGATATAAACCGGACCGGGAATATCATAAGCGGCCTTTACTGCGTGATAAGTTTCAGAACCGTCACAAGGGCAAATAACCGTCATATTAGGCAAAACACGCATACAAGCCATATCAATAAGTGAATGGTGTGTTGAACCTGCCTGGCCAAACGAAGTACCAGCGTGTGTTGCAATAATTTTTACAGGAACATTTTGATAGCAAATATCTGTATGCACCTGGTCAAGAGAACGGGCAGAAGCAAAAATTGCAAATGTAGAAGCAAAAGGAATAAGTCCGTTTTTAGCCATACCTGCTGCTACGCCGAAAAGATTTTGTTCCGCAATACCCACATTAAAAAATCTATCAGGGAATTTTTCACCGAACATACCGATTTTAGTTGATTTTGCAAGGTCAGCAGTAAGGGCAACAACATCCTTATGCTCCTCACCAAGCTCACAAAGTGCAATACCGTAACATTCAGCAGTTGAAAGTTTTGTGGTATCAGTCATTGTATATGTCATTCCAGCCATTGCTTACGCCTCCTTCTCTGCTCTTTCACAGCGTTCTTTATAATATGCATCAAGGCTTGCATAAGCCTGCTTGGTTTTTTCTTCATCAAGTGAACCATAATGCCACAAGTAATTATCTTTCATAAAGTCAACACCTTCACCCTTGAAAGTATCCATTACAATAGCAGTCGGCTTATCGCCACCGTTTTGATGATTTTTAACAGCGCTTTCAATAGCATCATTAAGTTCTTTAAAATTATGACCGTCAACACGGGTAACATTAAAGCCAAATGCTTCAAACTTCTTGTCAACAGGTTCAACTTTCATTTCATCATCAACCCTGCCGTCAATCATACATTTGTTAACATCGGCAAGAACGACTACATTTGAAAGCTTGAACTGTGCCGCACTCATTGCAGCCTCCCAATTTGAACCCTCGTTAAGTTCACCGTCACCGGTTAAAACATAGTTCATATAATCAATACCGTTAACTCTGCCTGCAAGTGCAAAGCCGACAGCAAGTGAAAGCCCGTGGCCGAGCGAACCTGTTGAGCAGTCAATACCCTTAACCTTATTGCAATCAAGATGCATTCCGATTTTAGCACCGGTAAGGTTAAAAATCTTAAGTTCATCAATAGGCATAAAGCCATAATCGCAAATAACAGGAGCATATCCTACTGCTGCGTGACCTTTTGAAAGAACAAAACGGTCCCTATCAGGAAGTTCGGGATTATTAACATCAAGCTTCATAAAACGGTGATACAAAATAGTCATTGCATCCATAGCGCTGAGCGCACCGCCCAAATGGCCCGAACCGCCCCAAATAGCTGTTTGGATAGTCAGTCTTCTTAATTCGTCAGCCTTTTTTTCAAGGCGCAGCCATTCTTCTTTATCAAATGGCTTGTAATTAGCTGGCATAAATTACCCCTCCAAATATATAAATTTTCCAATTACATTTAATTATTTAATAAGTCCCGGCATTTCAGGATGCCTTTTTGCAACTACCGAAAATGCATCTTCTGCAATATCAATTGCAAGTTTAATATCATCATCGGTTACAGCCGCATTCATAAAGTGATTATGATGTGACGCAAGGAAGAGTCCCCTTGATACACATTCGGCAATCCATTCTTGGTGAAGCATAAGGCTGTCATCATTAGCAATTCGCAAATAGAAAAGTGCCGGCTCACCCGAAACCACAAGATTAAAACCGTGCTGTTTACCCGCTTCTTTAAATCCGTTTGTAAGTTTTGTACCCATTTCCCTAAACATTTTAGGTGTATCGAGCTTTTTCATCTTCGGTATACAAGCAAGGCAAGCGGCAAAAGGCTCCGCACTCATCCAATATGAACCTGTGTATACAACGGAAGAAGCTGTGTTTTTCATATGCTCACCACCGCAAACAGCCGACATATTATAGCCGTTTGCAAGTGCTTTACAAAAGCAGATAAGGTCTGCTTTAAAGCCATAATAATGGTCTGAACCGGCAATATCAAGGCGGAAGCCGGTGCGAACATCATCAATAATAAGTACCATTCCGTGATCATCACAGAACTTGCGAACTTTTGCCCATTGCTCTTTAGTAGCACACACATTATCAAAAAAGTTACCGTGGTCATACGGCTGGGCAATAAGTCCTGCAACATCACCGCCGCAAGCATCATATGCTTCCTGCATAGCATCCATATCAAACCAAGGAACTACAATGTTATTTTCAACTTCTTCAGGAAGAATACCCGGATAGTCAATCTTTTGTGCCCACTGGAAATCGCCGTGATAATATCCTTTAAAGAACATCATTTTCTTTTTACCTGTATGCGCCCTTGCACACATTACGCTGAATGTTGTTGCATCAGAACCGTTTTTCATAAAGAATGCCCAATCGGCACAGTTTACGGTATCTTTAAGAAGCTCGGCACATTCTACCATTTTGTAAGACGGTGAAGTTGTGCAGTTTCCTGTTTTAAGCTGCTCCATAGCAGCCTTATCAACATCATCATCGCAATATCCCAAAACATTAGGACCGTAAGCACACATAAAATCAAGGTATTTATTACCGTCAACATCCCAAAAATATGTACCTTTTGCGTGGTCAGACATAAGCGGCCACTTTGTTATAGGTAAGAAAAGCCCTTCCGAAGGGCCGAGATGGCCATATACACCCGATGGAATAGCAGCTAAAGCCCTGTTAAACCATTCCTGTGATTTTTCGTGTTTATATTCAGGAAATTTACTCATTTGCAATCCTCCTTAACCTAAATAAACAGCTACTCTGTCAAGTATACGGTTGACATTATCAATCATATTTATCATACCGCTCATATAAATATTGCCCGCGCAAAGCTCAGCCATAGTTGACGCTGTTCCGTTAAACAGAGCATTTGCAAGGTCAATAGTTTTAAATTCCATAATAGCACGCGGAGTATCAGGCTTTTCCTTGATAGTTTCAAACTTATGGTCACGAATCCGAAGAGTTGCATAGCAAACATCTGTGATTCCCATTTGAATATCCCCGTCAACAGTGTAAAATGCCGAATGCTGTGCCACACTGTCGTGATTTGCAAGTGCCGAAAGCGCACCGGCTATTGTATAAAAAGTAAGAACTGTTGATTCTTCAAAAAAACTTCTGTTTTTCAAGTCGTCCTCACTTGGCATTAAAATTTTAGTTAATCTGTCAGTAAGCTTGGTAAATGGGCCAAGCAAGAATGAAAGCACCTGTGGCACATTTTTTGTAGGCATACCCGGCTTTCCGCTATCAATAAGAGCATTAAATTTTTCAGGGCTTGCAAAATTCATTTTGCAGGTACAGCCATAGTTTCCCTCACTGATTGTGCAACCGTCTTGCGAAAAATGAAATGTACAGCACGGGCCGTTTGCTACATCAAAGCAAAGTGATACCGGCTTTTTAATTGATTTAATAATTGCCTTTGCTTCATCATCAATTTCACAAAGATTTTCAAGGCAAGCAAGAACGCCATACATATTTACATAAGCCATTGCTTTTGCTTCTTTCAAAATAATTCCTCCTTAACAATAGAATTCGTTTACCTATAAATAGGTATAACAATTACACATTATAATAAATCACACAGTTGATTATAACATATTTATAAACTTTTGGCAATATTAAACAAAAAATAAAGCAGACGATTTCACAACCGTCTGCTTTATCTGTATTATTACTTATTTAGTTTTAACACTCTTAACCTTTGACCAAGAAGAATATACTTTTTTACCGTTTACTATTTTATATGTACGAACTCTTACATAATATTTTTTCTTTGCCTTAAGCTTTTTAACGGTAGTCTTTGTGGTTTTCTGTTTTTTAACAGTTACGGTTTTCTTGTTCTTCTTGAATTTCTTATTGGTTGCGACTTGAACTTGATAGCCCTTTACACCGCTTACCTTTTTCCAAGTAACTGAAATTGCTTTCTTTGCACCTTTAACTTTCTTAATTGAAGTCTTTTTAGGTGCTTTGATTTTTGCAACTGCTGTTTGAGAAGTTGATGTTGTAGTTGTTGTGGTGATATTATTTGCAGGTGCAGTTGTTGTGGTAGTAGTTAAAGCATCTTTGGTTTCTTTAACTTTTAATGCCTCATAGAATTTTGTAAGTCCTGTGAAAACATCAGCTGTGGCTAAAGCATTTTCATCACCACCGGCGGTATAAGCATATGCGCCCTTAACATCTTTGCATTCAAAACTATTTACTATTTCATTATAAATCTTTTGTGCTTTATCAAAATCATTCACAGCAGAATATGCAGCAAGAGCAAGACCTGTTGAATTACCGCTGATTACAGGGTCTTCAAGTTCTTTAGTGTTATAATTATAAACCTTATCCAAGTTATAAAGATAACCGCCGTCAGCTTTATATGATTCCATACAATTTAATGTATCATCAATAACAGACTTATATTTATTTGAATAAGGTGCAAGTGCAACAACAAGCTGTGCATCACTGTCTGTACTGGTATAATAAGTTGAGCCTGTACCAAATTCATAGTAATTATTTAACAAGAAATTTTGTGCTGTTTTAAGAGTATCGGCAAGTCCGTATTTTTCAGCAACAGCAAAAATTGAAGAGAAAAGATATTGATTTTCATGATCTTTATTAAGTTTAACATTCTTGAAATTTTCAACAAGGTTAATGCCTTCAAAATTTTTAACATCAAAGCCGAAATAATCAAGCGCAATGATTACATTTGCATAAATGCCTGCCGACTCGCCTTTAATAGGAGCCCAGCCATTATTTTCGTCATACCCTACAACCGCAACAATCTTGCCGCTGTTTGACTCTAAATTTTCCTTAACGCTCTTTGTAAATTCATCCTTATAGTCATTTACATCAATGCCTGCATTGATGTAAGCAACAAGATTTTTTACATTGTTTACAGAGAAATCCTCTTTCTTTTCAGATAAAAGATAGATTGCCGTATCGTTAAGCTTCTTTTTAATATCTCCACTTGTAACCTTACTGTCAGCCATCGCATAAACGCTTGTAAAAAGTGAAGTAATTGCAATGCAAAGTGCAACAGCAACAGAAATTATTTTTTTCATATTTATTAACCTCCTAATATGAAATTATTTATTATATGAACAGGTGTATGAAAATACAACCTTATCACCGTCTTTTAGTTTGGTGGAATCACAGCTTACATTTGGCTTTTTACCATTAACATAGTATAACCAGCCACTCCCCTCACCACAATCAAATTCATCAAGATTATTTATACCTGATATATAAACGCTATAAATAGTCGTTTTTGCATTATAAGGAATTTTATTATCATCACAGGCTTTTTTCAACAAATCATAAACCGTAGCTTTGCCGTTGAAAGTTGCTTCGTATTCACTCAAAATAATACCGTTTTTAGGCACATATGCTTCGTGGCCTAATTTTAAATCATCCATATTATCAAGTATCGACTTACATTCGATAGTAATTGTACAAGTTTTTTTAGATGAGCTGGTAGAAGTAATTTTTGCAGTAGGCTTATCAGCATGTAAATGAGTTGCGGTTGCAGCTGCTGCATATGCATCTGTTGAGCTTGTAGTTACCGCCGATGATTTTGATTTGTTATTTTTGTTTTTCTTTGATTTTTTAACCTTTTTTGCAGTAGTTACTTTTTTATTTTTCGTTTTGCCTTTTTGGGTAGTTTCGTTATTTTTCTGACTGCTCGGTTTAGTTTCTTTTTTGTCTTGCTTAGTAATTTTTTCCTTTTCTTTTACGGTGGTATCTGTAACTTCTTTATTATCGGTTGTTACTTCATCAATTTCGTCATCCTGCAAAGCGGTAGTCATTTCAGTTATTTGTGTTGAATTATCTGTCACACTTTTTTGAAAATCATTGCTATTTGAACAGGCGCAAAGCATGGCGATGCTCATAATCACTGCCAAAACAACGCCTATATTTTTTCGCATAAAAAAATCCTCCATCTTTTCAGACAGAGGAAAGCACGCACCTTTAGTACGGAATTTAACTCCATTGCTTTCCCTTGCCCAAAAGCAGAATTAAAATGTGTGGCAGGTCTCCCGACTTATGATATAGCATAGCTTGAAAAACCGCCTTCTCAGTTTCCCAATGGCAAATGATTTTTCTTCATCAAATACGGTAATGGCTGTTGCTCAGGATTCTAACCTGATTCCCTTTTAATTTCTCGCAAGGAGAAAACCATCATATAAAATTAAATTGCAATTATTTTTCGTAAATACTCTTTTTAAGTACGCCTATATACGGCAAGTTACGATAATATTGGTCATAATCAAGTCCATAGCCTACAACAAATGCGTCAGGCACATCCACGCCTACATAATCAGCTTTAATATCTGCTATTCGCCTTGCCGGTTTATCGAGAAGTGTAACAACACCGATAGATTCAGGATTGCGTTTTGAAAGCATATCGTGAATATATTTAAGTGTATTTCCCGTATCAAGAATATCTTCAACAAGTAAAACATCAAAACCCGTTAAATCATCAGCAATATCTTTAATAATTTGAATATTGCCGCTTGATACAGTTCCTGCACCATAACTTGAAGCTTGAATAAAATCAATATTACACGGTAAATCAATATATCTTGTAAGGTCGGTAAAAAAGTAAACAGAACCTTTAAGTACACCTACAAGCAAAAGTTTTTTACCCTCATAGTCTTTAGTGATTTGCTTTGCCAAGCGGTGAGCAATAGCGTTTAATTCTTCTTCTGTAACAAGTATTTTTTCAACATCCTGATGCATGGTAATACCTCTCTGCTTTTCATTACCGTTAGAGTATAACACTCTTTTAAATACTTGTAAAGTAAAAATTAAAACAGTTGTAAAACGGATTGCTCTTTTCGAGCCTCGTTTCTTATAAAAAACAAAAAGCACCATAGAAATGGTGTCCGCCGCAATACATTACTTTACTCAATACAAAATCTAATTTATCCACTATGACGAGGCTCGCCCATCGAAAGCTAAAGCTTTCTTCGGCACGCACCCGAGCACCGCAACAGTCCACCGGACTGTTGCTATCCTGACGGATTGCTCTTTTCGAGCCTCGTTTCTTATAAAAAAACAAAAAGCACCATAGAAATGGTGTCCGCCGCAATACATTACTTTACTCA